>JAEEGJ010002447.1_pt1 | contig 96353 bp, 102 predicted proteins | sample 8958761 | NCBI WGS metagenome assembly JAEEGJ01 (sample SAMN16246546, study PRJNA631951) | gut metagenome | biome: gut microbiome; feature: rumen; material: RS-attached | host: Bos | place: Iran: Karaj | collected 2018-10 | reverse complement strand
CTACAATAGTATTTTCCGGGAAATTCCTGGCACGTGCTGTTGTAGCCTCTATGGTCATCGTATCAAGATATCTGTCACATACAATGCCTCTGTAAGATTCCTTCCATGCAGTACAGTGAACATATCCCCTCCCGCACAATTCCTCATCGGTTTCAGCTGATTTTATGATTATTGAATCATTTATTATTTCCATGAAATAATTATCCCCCATTCAAAAAACACGATCTGTCATCGTCTATAAAACTGGAATATAACACCTCTCCAAACTACAATTTGAGCTCCATCTGGATATCAAAAGGTTCATTTTCGACATAGAATGGGATCGGATGCGCACTCGGTCTAAAGCCCATCGCCATATAAAAAGTAATGGTCTCTTCTGAGGAACAGCATGAAGCATACAAAGCCTCAGCTCCGCGGTTTTTCGCATAGTCCTTGACCGTTTCAATCATCCTTCGTCCGATCCCGCTGCGCCTGCAATCGCGGGAAACATGAAAGCTGTCGATGATCAGGCGGTACATGTTCAGTTCCGGTATGAGCATGATCTCTCCGACGACTGTATCGCCATCAAAAGCGCAGAAAGTAACATATCTGCCTGATAGTATCTCCGCCGCCTTTTCTCTCCTTCGTTCGAAAGACCAGCTTTCTGTAAATGGGTGATTTTTCAGAACAAGCCTGCCGTTTTCAATGCGATAGACATTCCTGACCTCTTGAAACCTATCGAAAGAATCCATGGAGGACTCGGTAAAGTTGCCCGTGTCTACCAGTTTTATTTCAATATTGTTTTTCACGCTTTACTTTTCTCCCTGAAATAATAAACTTCGACTTGTCTTAGTCGTTTATCCTGTTAATTATCTTATCCAATCCCTTAGGTTCAATCGTTCTTAGTGCTATTGCGCTTTACTTCATCCATTTCTGCTATCAGCTCTTCCAACGGGTGGTATTCGCCACCCCACCACTCAAAAACATGCATTCCTTCGTCTTCAAGAACAGATTCGGTTATAGTCATGTTGATACCTAATTGCTTCAACAATCCTTCCCGGTCCAACTCCTTGTGATCGAAAGGCAGCAACTTGCAAAACTCCTTATATGACACACCGCAAACAACCCGGTGAACACCAAGCGAAGCAATAGCACCCAGACATCTCTCACATGGAGCACAACTGGTGTATAAAACAGATTCTGCCAACACATCGTCAGAGTATTTGTTCGCACATTTATGTACCAGATTGAATTCGGAATGTCCGAATATCTTCCGTTCAAAATCAGCGGTATTCTCCGCTTCCTCCAGTATTTCTCCGTTATGGACCAATACTGCGCCAAAGGATTCATGACCCTTCTGCCCAGCGCTTACGGCCAGTTCATAACACTTTCTGATGTAGTCTTCATTATTCATGCTAACCTTGTATACTGATGATTTCATGTCCCATCTACAGTGTAAACAAACACGCCAGCTTCTTCATTTTCTGAATGAATATCATAACGGTCGGATTCTTTGGATTTCTGATCAATAAGCTGAATGGAGTGAATTCCTTGTTTCTCTGGATGTTCAGGATCTGTCTTGATCCATACAAACACAACTCTGTAATTCTGACCATTAGATGTAAAATGAAATCTGCCCGTATATATTCTTCTTATACCAATCTCTCCAAGATCTTCGCTCTTATAATCACTCAATCTGGTATTTACCTCGAAATCACTGGGAAATGAACTGAAAAACCTCTCTAAATCTTTATCCAGTGACTCATTTTCAAGTGCATAATCTGAGAATAATTCTTTAATACGGTGATTATCTTTTGCTTTTATACAAGCTTCGATTTCATAAGACAATTCTTTTTCGACAAACATCTCGGCTCCACCATATCCGAGTTTGGTCTTCTCTGAAATGGTATGAGTATCGTTACAGGCAGTAAGAGCAAACGATAGAATAACAATAACTAAACAATAGATACAACTTTTCTTCATTCTTATTATCCATATTCCATTTTTCATTTTACTGTTTATTTTCTAGACTAAAGAATATGCTTGTTCAAGCACATTATAGCAGTAACGGGGAACAATTATCGTAGAAGCATCTATTGACGACTTATTAGAAATTCAATTATGCTGCTCTTGAGTATCCGAAGAGATCATTTACAGAATACGCTGTAGTCGAAAGTGCCGCTTACCTCATTGCCGTTTTCATCCAGTTTAGTGTATTTCAGGATCTTGGTCTTTATATCAAACGAGGTTACATGACAGTTCCACATGGAACAGAATGAGTCATCATTTGCGGAGTAATCGGGTCTGTTCTCGACAGAGTATTCTCCGACATAAACGAAGTCTTTCTTTTTATATCCGCCCTGAACTCTGCGCTGCTCATCAGTCATCAGGAAATATGAAAGGCCGTACCAGTCGTTTATTACCCATGTCGGATCAACATGGTAGTATTTTCCGCCAAGCTTTATCAGGGACCATTCATGTTTGCCTTCTGTAACCGTAGTTGCATCAATTCCGAGCTGCATGAGCAGATATGAATAAGCCTTGGCGAGCTCGCAGCAGATCCCCGTTTTCGTTGTCAAAAGACGGTAAGATGAGGTGTAATTGACCGAGGATTTTTCTTCTACCAGTCTTGCCGTATCGTAATCATATACGTATGTTGTCGCAAAATAGTTATAAAGCGACAGCGCCTTTTCGAAATCATTGTACTCAGGTTTTACCGTACTGTTGATGATGTTCTCGATAAGCTCCTTGAACTCCGTGATCATCCGGGCAGCCTCTTCCTTGGATACTTTATATTCGATGGGGGCCGTTCCGTTGACCTCGATATCAAGATAGTTATCCGGCGTTTTGATTATGCTGTCGAGAACAGGAAAATATCTGTCAGGGAAATCAGCAATCGTCCAAAGGTATGTATGCTTATCAACGCATGCAAACGTATCCTTGCCTTCCATAACCGCATCGATAAGGTTGGACCATGCGTCGCACTTGTCTTTGCCGTATACATCGAGCATGAATGACGATGTGATCTTGGGATTAAAAGTGAACCAGTTTGCAGGCGCTTCAGACGCGCTTGACTCAGCGGTCGTTTCAAGCGTTGCTGCAGTGCTTGTTTCAGCAGATACGGAGGTCTGAGGCTGTGTTGTATCCGAAGTCTCCTTACCGCTGCAGGAAACAACTGTTGAACAGATAAGAACAAAACACAACAGACACGACAGTATCTTTTTCAAAGAAAGCCTCTTCCTATTCTTTATTTTCACAGCGATATTATATCATCGGGATAAACCCCCTATGGCTGGAAGAAACAGGCAAAACTGCAGTATTGTTTGTGTTTTCCGGGATAAAGAGGTTAATTCAGCCGATTACTTCTTCAACGCCTGGATCTTTTCGTTCATCTGTCTGGCTTCCCTGCGGTAATAACGCATGAAGCAGAACCAGATTATAAACGCCACCGCAAGCTGGATAGCTGCTATTATGAGACCCTGGCCGAGCGTTGCCGAGGCTCCGAACCAGCCGACCGCGTATGCGACTACCGTGTATATGATGCAGCCGATACCCATGTGGATCAGGACTTTGACGGGCATTGGCAGCTTTTCGCTGTTATAGACGACAGTCGGCATTCCGAATCCTAATCCGACCAATGCGCTGCCTATTACCATTTTCGTGAAGAGGTGGTTTGAAAGGCTGAAGTTGCCGCCGTTTGTGATATCAAAGAACACTCCGACGATGCAGAAGATCGCAAGTGCCATTCCGATGCTGATCACCGTGCTCCTGACCAGATCTTTAACTGTATTTTTCATTTCTAATCCTCCCTTATAAGCCCAGATACTTTTTGAATTCCGGCAGATACTTTCTGGAGACATAATCTTTGTTACCGTTCTTGAGCTTCAGAAGAAGCGTTCCGCTGAAGCCGGGCTCTATGCTGTCCATGTAAGACAGATTGATTAGCGTGGTCTTGGATATCTGCATGAACTGTTTTCCCAGCTGGTCTGCGAGCTCGTAGAGCCTTTTGCGCGAACGGTATTTCTGCTTTGCGCCGTAGATGACCGTGTCGCCGTTTTCAACCCTGACCATGTAGATGTCTTTGGGCTGCAGGACCACGATGTCTTCTTCGTTCTGAAGAGCCGTGATCGGCGTCTCGCTGTTGCTGAAGATATCGATCATGCGCTGGATCTCACCGGTGACCTTGTCGGTGTGGATGACCGCGAAAGGTTCCTTGTATTCAGCTGATATGTCTATGTTTACTTTCACTTTCCGAAAGCCTCCCCACGCGGAATATACTTCAATGTTACATCAAGTTATCTGACGGCGTGATGCGAAATTCCAGAGCTCGATACCCAGCATGAATAAAGTGGATACCATGAAGCCTGCCATGAGAATGCGCTGCGTCACCGCCATGTATATGATATACGCGATCGTCGCAAGCATGTAGAACGCCGCGAAAAGATGCCACCATCTGCTCTTCATAAATCTTGATATGATCTTCATCTTTGTTACCTCCGGTCTTTGTTTGTGGCCTCATGGTAACAAAGGCTTTCGGACATGTGTCTGAAAACGCGGTAAGTGGCAGAAAATGGCAGGTGAAATGCAAAAAGCCTGCTTATATGAATCTCATTTTTGACCCGGATCGTTCCAGAACAGCCCAAAACGCATCTGTTTCATATAGACCAAAACATCAACATCATGTGCCGGCATTAAGAAAGTGACCTTCGCCGTATAACTGTCTTCATACTGAACGCTATAACCTGCAGCATCAGCAAAGAAAAAGCACTTCGAGTCACTCAGTATTCCATTGTAGACAACCTCGACGTTTTCTCCGGGGGCATAGTATCTTTTCGCTGATGAAAAGCCGATGTCTGTTCCAACAGGCTCGTAATTAACCCTGAAGGTACCTGGCTCTCTTGTATCTTCATCGCCTGGAAACACTCCATATGGTCTGTCCGGATCTGCTTTTGCGATCTTCTCGATCTCCGCCATGTTATTAAGAAGCTCTTCTGATTCCGGCAATAAAGCAATGAACCGGAACTGAACCTCTGCCGTAATCCCAATCGCTTCAAGCTCCTTGGCGAAAAGCTCTGCGACTGCGCTCTTATCGCTGTTTACTATCGACTTGCCAACGGGCATCAGATCAAGGCTTTTTTGCAGCAACTCAGTTGCGTTTTCCCTTACGGCTGCGATCACTTCATCGTCGCTCTTATAGCGCTCTTTGTCGTAATCTGAGACAACGGCTGTTCCGGTGATCCTCGCAGTGACGGTGAGATCCGTATACTTATAGCTCTCATCGTATTCTCTGAATGTAACAGGTTCTTTCGTTCCGAATCTTGCGTCGAACATTTAAAGCCTCTCGCTTTCTTAATGTTTGGGTGCGCCGCAGTTCATGCAGAATCTGCCTTTGTTCTTTGCACCGCAGAGAACACAATCCCATTCGTCAGGCGTGGCGCTTGCAGGCTGTGCGGCGGGTTGCGCGGCAGGCTGTGCAGCGGGTGCCTGAGCCTGCATCATCATGCTTTGCATGCCAATAAATCCGGGCATCGCCGAGGCTTGAACCCCATTCGGTTCAGGGACATCATCTTTATTCCTGAAAACGCCTTTCGAGGCGATCTCCTTCAGAAGCGCCAGAGTCTTGTCGGGATCTGTGAAGATCCGTTCGTTTTTTTCTCCGAAGAACACGAAGGATTCCCATTTGCCGGTCTCAACATAGGCTTCTGCGGGGTCTTTGCACAAGGTTCTTACCATTTCCTTTATCTCAGGTAAAAGCTCTTGCGGGACAAGGTATCTGAACTTGGTCTGACCTTCACGAATTTCCACAAATATGTTGCCCTGATATATGGTTAACGAACTTGTTTTGTTGTCAGGCTCATATGACTTAATAACCGACACCGGAGTGAAGTCCGGAGCATAGATCTGATGGTAGATGCTGCCGAGCTTAAAGTCTCCTTCGGGAAGAGTCGGATTGGGATAACAGTAATTGATGAGGGCTCTTTTGTCGGCGAGTTTTTCGGATTCCGCCTTCAGGCTGTCCAGCATCTTGAGCAGGACCTCATCGTCAAAATCGTAGTGTTCACGGTCAAAGTCTTTGGTTATCTCTACGACTGCGGCTGTCTTTTTGCCGTTAAGTTCACGGATATTTGGAAAGAGCCCGGAATGCTTTCCTGTAGTACCTGCGAGAACTTCTTCCACGAATCTTTCAGCTCTTTCTTTGGTGACTGCATAGTTGCCGTCGCTAGCTGTCAGAAGGTATACGTCATCCTTGACCGTGGTGAGTCTGTAATCGCAGTTTTGCGGCGCTCCGCCGCACATCCCGGACTGCATGTAATGTGCTTCAAGATCTCTGTAAGCTATGTAAACAGACATAGGATCCTCCCCAGGCAATTCGTCATTTCCTGTATTATACAACTGCAATAAATTCGCGGTGAATGTTGTATAGTGGGTATAGAGCCTGCAGGGAGGATGATCTTATGAATAACGGCATTTCGCATATATCCAGACGTGTCCTGGTTGTCGTATTGGTTGTTGCCCTTATGTCCCTTTGCGGATGTTACGTAAAGTACGGAAGGGACAAGAGGGCCGATAACAATTCCCTGAAAGTTGTACACGATGATATCTGGGAGCTTGCAGCAGCTGATATCGATCCTTATATCTATGACTCAGAGATGGAAACCAGCAAATCCGAAACCGGAGTGTCCTCGTTCATCAAGATGCGTCTGAAGGATGGTACGGTCGAAAAAGTCAGATCGGTCCTGGGTAAGGTAAGTGCAAGAGAAGATGATCCGATGGCGCCGATCCCCATGTATCAGGATCATCCCTGGGCTTTAGAGCTGAAAAAGATGGAAGTGACAGACCACTACAAAAGAGTCGTGTCAGGAGATAAAGTCAAGAGCCGTCCCATCAATTACTATATCGCGGAAAAAGACGGAAAGTACTACGTTTTCGGTTTTGCGTGAGTGATCTCAAGATCTTTGTAACGAATTCCGGTTCCTTTTACGGGAAGATCTCGCCGCCAAATACATTGTAAGTGAAGCTGTAAAGCGCTACTGTGTAGAGCACGAAGAAGACGGTCGCGAGCGATGCCACAAGCATACTTGTAAATACCGGCTTGGCCTTGTGCCCGGCCAGTTTTGCTCTTATTTGAGCTATGATAAACGCAACAATCATTGCCAGGAGAACTGCAACGACCGGTCCGAAGAGCATGATCTTCGCGGGCAGTGTGGATCTGTAGGAGCCATAGGAGACATTGGCGTAGACCGTAATTGCATAGAAGGTGTAAATGGTGATCGCGATCCAGGTGACGGCTGTCGTAAAAAGGCAGCTCCAGACAAGATTTCTTTTACGGCGGAAGCGGCGTGCATGGAATCCGTCAACGAAGAACATGACGAACCCCACAACGATAACTGCCAGATAGATCAAAAACGGCAGAGCAAAGAAAAAACCGCTAAAGTCCATGTCAGACTCCTTTTTGGTTGTTGAACAATAATATCCTAATAGTGTAATTTTACACCATTAACGGAAATGTGCAAGCCTGCCCGTTTTTCGTGTCCGATCGTTCTGTTGAATGCTGAACCGGTTTTAGAGTATCATTCAGGTATGTCCTTTTGAAACACGGCAGGTTCCTGAAGGAATATAACAAGGAGTTTTCTATGGACAATAAAAATGGCGGTAAAGCCGGTTACGAGTATAAACTGACAGCCAAACAGGAAAAAGAACTTATCAGGGTTATCCGCGAAGGAACACCTGACGAGCGCGAGGCTGCCTGGGAACGTATTTATAAAGAATTCGAAGGTATAATCGCCGAAAAAGCATACGACAAGATGAAAGTCCACATGTATCTAAAGGGCTGTAAGTGGGACATTAATCTTGAAAACGATCTTGTGCAGGAAGGATATTTGAGGCTTGTTAAGGCAGTCAATTCCTATGATCTCTCAGAAAAGTACAAACTCACTACATATGCCTTCAAAGCTATCGAATACGGCATAAATGCAGAATACAAACGGATCTGCGGTCACGGGATAAAATACGGCGCCCGCAAAAAATCCGTGAAAAAGCGTGTTGATACCGGCTATGCCATGATCAACATCCCTGCTTCTTCATCCGGCGAGGTTGATCTTACAAAGACGGAAGAACAAGGAAAGTACAGCGACGAGCGCCTCGCCATTCAGCTACTTGACGTTCTTCGTGAATTTACCGATAAGAAACAGCCGCTCCCGACCAGAGAGATCAGAAGACTCCTTCAGGAACACAATGAAAACGAGCACGGCAATCCGACTGTCCAGGGAGACGAGGACGGCAAGACAATAAACAGGATCCTTGCAGAACTGCTTTTCGAGGAAAGCGACAGGCTTGGCGTAACGGATAAGGATTATTTCGAAAAGATAAAGATGAATACCAAAGAAGGTCTTGAAGTGCGCGTCAAATCCGCACCGGCCTGCCAGGGCATCTATTACAAGCATCTTTTCAGCGACAGCGAAATGGACAGACTAGTTCAGATGGTATGCCTTTCCGAAGAATTCTCACTCAAGGAGAAGAATGCCATCGTAGGAAAACTTCTCTCCACCAAGAACAAGAGTTACAGAGATAATAATCCTCTCTGGAACGGCAAGGAGATCAAGTTCAATCCCAAGGGGATCCACGGAAGATACAAGAGCAGCAACAGCCTTTCAGGAAACATCAACACGATACAGGATGCGATCAACAAAGGCGCGCAGATATCTTTTGTATTCAACCGCTACACAGAAGACAAAAAGCTCGTCCCGACAACCGGAAATACGATAATCGTAAATCCGTACCACATCGTTATCTACCACGATAATTACTATCTCCTCTGCACATACAGAGGCGGCAAAAAGATCAATCATTTCAGGCTCGATCTGATGTCTGATGTTAAGATCAGAAAATTCGAAGGAACCGATAGGTTCATTCCTCTGGAGATCACGTCCTTTGATGACATACCGACAGAGCTGCGCACCATATTCTGGGACCCCTCGAAATACCTCGCCGAGCATCTTTACATGGGATTCGACAAGCCCTGCCTGATCGAATTCCGCGCGAAAAAAACACAGGACAGGATCTTCACCACTTTCCACGACTGGTTTGACGACAATTTCGATTCTTACGATGACCCCGAAAATGAGGATTCGATAATACTGAGTGTGCGCACCTCACCGTCCCTGGTCGTCCCCTTTGCACTTCAGTATTCAGATATGTTCGAAGTGGTAAATCAGGAGATCAGAGATGAGATAAAAAAGAAGATAAAGGAGTTGAAGAAGAAGTATGTGTGAAAAATGGAATGATGAACTCCGGAAAATATTACTAGCACCAATCATAGTAGATAGAGAGCTAAATAAATCAGAAAAGGGGTTGGTTTTTAAGTGGAGTGATGATTCAAAGAAAACAATAATATCAGGACAAAAATACAAAAGGGACCCAGATGCTGATATGTCTGATATTGCTGTTGCTTTTTATGAGTCGCTATATGGAATTACCATGTTAAACGTAAAGAGCGATTTCGAAAATGATGAATTCGCAGGAGATACTATGAATACATATAAAATTGTTGCAAGATTTGCGAGCAGCAAAAAGAAGGACGAATGGAAATCAAAATATCATTGCCTTGCGAATTTCTGGTTATTGCCATTTGAGGTTGGTCGAACAAACAAACAAAGAGGGAAACTATGCAAAGGTCGAGCAATAAAACCTGCTGAAACTGTAGAAAACTTTAATATGAAAACTAAAGATTATATGGATAGATTCCTTGATCAATTAAGTAAAAATAAAGGCGAGTATAATAAAACATTCCCAGAATATTTTAAGAGATTTACTATTGGTGATTTAGTAAATAATGATTTATCAGAATTTGGCAAAGCACATTTTCTAAATGATATTTATATCTCAAACGGAAATGTTATACACTTCTCAACAATAGTATCTGATAAACCTAAATTGTCATCAGCTGATGTCGATAAAGTAATTAGTTGTATGGAAGAGAATATAATGGAAAGAGCTAAAGCAATTGTTAACTCTCCCAAAGCTCGAGTTCTATATAGAACATTTAAGAATCTTTGCGACAGCATTCCCGAAGAAATGCTTAAAACAGAATAAAAGCGAACGAACAGTCATCCGCAAAATTCTGCGGTTACCGCCTCCATAATACTAGTGAAAACAAAATTCATTCAGGAGGTGGACTTTTATGAAATCCATTCAATTTGTAACAGGCACAACATTAGATCTCAGGAATGTCATAGCTATTGATGGAGGTAATGCATACCTTTTCTTTTGCGTAACATCTGATGTTGGCAAAAAGTTTGTGATCGATATCGGCAGAAGGCGCAAAATGCCATTCTACGTAAAAGAAATGTATCTGATCCTTCATTTCAAAGAGCATTGCGAGATCGAAAGAATGGAACCCGGGGAAATAAACCTTTGCAATTACATCAGAAGCAAGGGGTATAATTGCAGATCTCTGGATTATTGTGATGACGGCAGATGGTACAAAGAAAATCTTTTTCTCAACGATAATGGGTTCGGAGTTTTCTCGGAAAACGGCTTAGCAATCCAGACGCGTAAATGCTTTCAGGATTTTTACCAGGTTCTGATCGTTCCTCACAGAAGACAAACCGATGCGGTTGATTTCCGTGTGGACTACGATTTTATAGACAGATACCGTGACCTTATAAAGAAGTTTCTTACAGAACCTGATAACTGCGAGCAGAACTATCACGAATTACGGCTTAAAGCCATAGATAATTCTTAAGTTCAAATATTGCACCGTAATATTTTGCGGTTGTTGTTTCCATAATATCAGTGAAAGCAAAACGGGCTGTCCGGTTTTCCGAGACAGTCCTTTTGATGTGAAGACATCCCAAAATTCAATTTAGTAAAGGAGGAAGAACATGAACGATTACGTAATGTTTGTATTGAAAGACGAAGTAGTTCCTGATAACAACATGGGCTATTACCGAGAATTCATTGAGGCATGGGGATTAACGCCAAAAGGTGAGATTGATGAGATCAAAAATCAAGATGACATTTATCAATATATGTCCATATTAAAAATCACCAGGAAAGGCGTTAATTGGAAAGATAAAAATACTCTTTCGAATCGTTTTGTTCTTACAACGATCTATATCCATGAAGATTATCTGGAGCTTTATTACAGCAAGAGAAAGAGAGGCAGACCCGCTGAAAATGTGATGAAGCTCATGTCTAAGGAAATTGGAGGTACACAAAATGGATTACAGATACATTGAAACCAAATCACCGACTGCAGAGGTTGCAACAGGCCTTGCATTAAGACAGGGATACTGGCTTATAGGCGGTGATTTCCATGGTGAACCGTTCGATTTCAGTAAGCTCGTTCTGGAGAACGTATTCAGGCTTGAAGAAAAAGGCGGTCCGGTAGCAAAACAGTTCGGAAAAGAAGTATTGATCTGCTATGGAATAAGTCCAGCGGTCAAAGGAGATCTGCCGTACAGGATACACGACGATGTCATCTGGACAATGGATCAGAAAGACACGTTATCTGTGATGGTCAAGAGCATTCTCGATACATATGACATCGTCATTTTGGAAAAGGATATGGTCGACAGAACCGAGGTCTATGGAAAACTCGGAACAGACCGTGAGAACGAAGTGGTTTTAGTTAATAAAAAAGAAAGAGGTGATAAACATGAGTAACGTTAAGGATTTTGCCGTCAGCGTTGAGCTTTACGGGAATGAATCGGAAATGAAGAAAGGAGACTGCAAAGAAAAGTTCACCGTAAGCATTCCAAAGGACAAGTACTCGAGGATGCTCTGCAGGATCACTGCCATCGAAAAAGAAAAAGAACGAAAGGATGAAATGAGCAGGCTGCAGTTCAAAGTAAACAGTGATGCTCTTGATCAGATCAGAAACAAGATCGGAAACGAAGGAATCTTGGTAGCTTACATCGGGGAGGATGCAGTATGAGAAACATGATGAAAGAATATCTTGGTGACGGTTATTCAAATAACTATGTCAGGAACTTCTGCCTTTACTGGATAAAGGCTTCGCAGGGCAGCAGTTCCGAATGGCGCAAGAAGAACGATCTTGACTGCCTGTACTATAACGGCGATCTTCGTGCAGACACCCTTATGAGTGCATGGACACCCGTTAAGTGGGTCGCAGATCTCCTTAACAAGGAGACAGGAAAAGTCTTTATCAAACACAGAAAAGACTGTGACGATCCGCTTCACGATCTGAAGCTCCTTGCAGAAGATACGGATGCATATCTTCCGCCAAAGCACAAGTTGGTAATTCAGCTTAATGAGTTCCTGAAACTCGCGGAACAGGCCGGTAATTATATCCTTTTACCTGATAACAGAATGAATTGCAGCAGGTACAGGATCTTTATAAACGGCAGGGATGTGTGGCTTTTTGACGAGGTGCCTGCAACACTTGCTCACCTGTTCGATAAGGACAGCCTCGGAAGGTATTTCCCTGATGAAAACGGAAATGTTGATCTGAAAAACCTGAAAGAATGGTTAATACAAGAAAAACTCACCTTCGGATTTGAGGACGGGATCATCGATAAAGATCACGTAAAGCCGCTTGTCAAAGGACTTGATCCGTACGAAGCCAAATGGCTTACGGAAGAAAATGAGATAAGCGAAGCGCTTGAATACATGACATCTTTCCTGACCGAAAGAAACAGATCACTTGGCAATGAGGAGGTATAAACCATGAAGAATAAAGATAACGATACGATCGAACAGGCAAGGCTCAAGCTTTTGCTGATGCTTATGCATAAGGATATCCCCGGGCTTGAAATGAAGATCCGCACAAGTCATGACAAGAACAAAGATCAGACCCTTTACCGGATCGTGTGCAATTATTCAGGACACGAGTTTTGGATCACATTCTTCGATAAATGGCATGACACGGAATTTGATATGGATCACATCACCGCTGACACCATCATGTTCGCGCATATCAAGTCAGATGCTCCCGAATGGGATAATCCTCTGGAATATCTGGAAAACAAGGAAGGTATGTATTACATTACTTCTAAAGACATCTTAGGGTCTGATGAGCTTGCGGAAGATGTGATAGGAGCTTTCGCTTTATTCATACTGACGCATACCGATGAGTTCTTTATCGACTGGATGAGATCATTAAAGATCAACAAGGAGAATGAATGAACAAGTATTCATTAAGCGACATAGATGAGATAAGAGACTACAACAGGGACAGATTCATATCGGTCTTTCCCGCTTCTCTTCAGAGCAAAGAACTTCTTGATTATCTTTACAACAGCGCTTATTTCACTGCCCCGTCCGCATGCGGGATCCACGGGGCGTGGATAGGCGGCAACTTCGACCACAGTTTGAAAGTTACAGAATATCTTTTGCAGTACACCATAGATGAGAACCTCACCTGGCAGCGCAAGGAATCGCCGTACGTAATCGGTATGTTCCACGATCTCTGCAAGAGCGACATTAGAGACTTCAAAATGACCAAGGACGGAGAACTTAAGGTGATCATGGTCCCGAACAAAGATAAGCGCCATGCCGAGAAATCACTGGAACTGATCGCGCCGTTTATCGAGCTCACGACAGAAGAAAAGCTCTGCATCTATTACCACATGGGAAAATACGATGAGCAGCTTGATTACATCGAACTGATGGACAAAGTCGCTCAGCAGTTTCCCAACATCTACTGGACACAGAAGGCTGATACGAAAGCCGCCAGAGAAGGGATCTAAAGGAGTTTACATATTAAAGAACCAGGCATCTTATCTTAGGTACATCCAATTGAAAAAAGTAACCCCCAAAAGCCGGTGTTAAGCTTTCGGGGGTTATTTTTTGTTGTGCGTGCAGCCGAACTTGATGCTCGGGTTATTTCTTTACAAACCTGAATACGTTGCCCTTGTCGTCCGGCGACAGGGAGCTTATGTATTTCGCATACATATCGGTTACATAGTCATTCCGGCCTTCTGAAGCGAGCTTCTCCAATGCCTTGAGGGCATCGTCATGGCGTCCCAGCTGGAAAAGTCTCAATGCTTCGCGGAAATCAGCGGTGTTAGCTGAACGGGCTTCCTTTTCGCCTTCTTTCAGACAATCCAGGACTTCATATACGCCCTTGACCTCGTTTACGCCCGCGACCTGTATCATGCCGAGATAGCGCAGATTGAGGTCCTCAGGGGAGGTCAGGCGGTCGACCGTATCCTTGGAGACCAGCATTGCCGTATGATACTGCTTCGTCAGCGACTCAAGCCTGGACGAGAGGTTTACCGTATCCGATATGACCGTTCCTGACAGACGCTCAGCCTCGCCTACGATACCGATCATGGCCATGCCGGTGTGTATGCCGATTCCGATGTTGATATCGCTTACTTTGAGTTCGCGCGCTGTTTCGGGATCATGCACGATGGTCTTGTAAAGATCGATGCCTGCAGCCACCGCGTCGTCAGCCTCTTCGAAAAGCGCCATGACCGCATCGCCGATATACTTGTCGATGAAGCCGTGGTGTTTGCGTACTATCGGACCTGCCTTGCCGTAGATCGTGTTTGCGAACGCAAAGTTTTCTTTTGCCGTCATCATCTCGGAATTGATCGAGAAGGAACGGATGTCGGTGAAAAGGACCGTCAGCTCGCGGTTGCTCGCGTCACCGAGTGAAAGGTCAGTAAGCTTGTTCTTTCCGAGGTATTCGCGGAACTTTTCAGGGACAAACTTGTAGTAGAACTTTTCGGTACGGTCTTTTTCCTCAAAGGAATTCTCAAGACTCGAAGCCATCTCGTTGACCTGGGTGCATATCTGGCCCAATTCATCCTTTGACTTGTAATTGACCCTGGCCGTGAGATCGCCTTCACTGATGCTCTTAACGGTAACGGTCGCCTTCTTGATGACCCTCAGCATGCGGATCGTGGAGAGAATGAAGATTATCGAGATGACCAGCATGATCAGGATTCCTGCACCGAAGATCTGGGCGATGAGCAAGATCCTTGTTGAGAAGAGATCGCCGTAACCCGCATCGACCTTGAGATAGTAGTTACCGCTTGAGGCGGCATCCTTGATCTTTCCGTAAGCGGATATTCTGCTGACGTTCGTCGTGGCTATCGTGTTGACAATGGATCTGACGTTATTGTCAACATAGACCTCTGACTTGAGAGCTTCTTCAGGGAATACACCGTCTGACACTCTCCAAATCTGTACAGGTGCGCCGACAGTGCCGGAAGTTGCCACAGTATAAGGAATGCCGTCATCTCCTCTGTAAACGACGGAAAAAGTGTAGTCCGGATTGAAAGAACCCAGTGCTTTAAGGTTGTCGCGAAGTTCTTTGTATGCCGCTCCGGTATTTTTATCCGGCTTTGATAAACCGGAGAAATCAAATCCTTCCAAACTCCTGGCGGAAATGCCGCATACCATGTTAAGGTCTTTTCCGGTGTCTTCGATCTTTATCTGGTCTGCAAAAACGTACACAACGCCCGCGATGACGCCGGACAGCACGATGAATACCGGGATCGTTACGATCAGCTGCTTATAAAGAAGAGTCTTCTTTCTGATGATGAGATTGATTACCAGACCGATAACAGGCAGCCAGAACAGAAAGCTCAGCAGGGGATCGATATACATGAGCGGAGTTATCTCAGGTCTTACAACGATATTTCTTAAGACGGGCTTGTCACCCGAATACGTTATTAACGCTTTCTCTGTAACCAATACGATAGTGTCCCGGGAAGCTCCGTCGGAATGGCAGGACTCCATCATCATAAGATTACCCGTTTCTTCAGCAACGCCTTTGATGTCGAACTCTTTCGTGAGTTTTCCGTCTTCAAGTGAATAAACGGTGTACGGGGCGGTATCGACTGCAAAGTACAGTTTGCCGTCAGCTTCGGTCGCAGCTGAGAAAAACGGGATATCTTTACCGTCAAAGCTGTCGAACTTGTATATGCTCTCGCCAAGGGGCTTGCCGGGTTCCACTTTGTAAACGTTGCCGTCACTTCTCATAAAGATAAAAGCGCCGTCAACGGGAATGATCCTTGCCGTATAAGTGCCGTCAGGATCCGTGGGATAGATGTCGCTCTCACTTACGATCCGGGTCTTGGTATCGATCGAATATATCTTTACGCCGTACATGTCACTTACGGCAAAGGATACCTTGCCGTTATGGTAATGAGGCAAGCCCACTTTCATTCCTTTTTGCTGATCCTCTTTGCTGATGTCGATAGTGAAGACCTCATCAGACTTTTTGTAATCGGGCGTGATCCGGATGATCGAATACCGGGTGGTAAGCGTACCGCTCAAAGTCTCGTAATCGTATGCGTAGATCTCACCTTCATCGGTCAAGGCTATTGCGTAAGGCGAAAAAAGGATTTCCGATTCCCCGCTCGTATGCACGGAATACCCTATGCCGCAATATTCCTGTTCCCAGGTATTCAGATCGAAGCGGGCATAAATGCAGTTTTGCGTATCTCTGCTGGTAATGCCCATCTTTCCGTTGTCGTTCATTGCGAAACCCTCTATTTCCGCGATCTGATGTTCATGTATGGGAATACCGTCAAAATTGCTTACGCCGTTTATATATGGAAACCAGGAATAGTTGATGTCGATCAGGAAATCCGCAATCAATACCAGGACAAGAGCCAATATCAGCCATCGCGCCTTGCCGCAGAGCTTAAATATTATCTTTTTACACGATTTCAAAAACTTCATAACACGACTCCCCGGGTTCAACTTGTTCGATGCTAATTATACCAATGTTTGAATAGTTAAGAAGCATTAAAAAACCCCGCATTTTATTGCGGGGAGCGGGGGATAGGGATTATATGGGTGGATTGTATTAGCTGACTGTTGTGCCCAGGAAATTGACTCTGAACAATTCGAGGGCGGCATGCTTCTTGAGTCTGTTCAAAAGATGCTTGTTGATAACTCTGACTTTTCTGTTATTTTTGTTGATAAAGATCTTCATTTTCATTGCCTCCTTTTAAGTTCATTTGTCTTTGTTGATGGCTATATTGTGGCAGGCGGGAAGCTCTAAACCAATCACCAATGTTATCGCAAAGTGATGCTTATCCGACATTTGCGGCATAAAGTGTTGATTTATAATATATGAGTTGGAAAAAACTGATCTTGAAGGAGACCGGCCGTGAGATCTTGGCGGAATTCGGAAGCGGCGACTCTGATCTCAGCGCAAAAGCATGGTTGCTGAAACAGAAAGATAATGTATCTTAATAACAGGTTAATCGATCACCGGAGGAATAATCATGTATTGCAGATCATGCGGTTCTTTTGTAAATGACGGAAAGGCTTACTGCAGCAATTGCGGATCGCCTGTTATTCAGCAGCCTGTTGCTGCAAATAACAATACCGTGAAGCGTTCCAAAGGTTTCGCTATCGCAGGCTTTTGTCTTGGCTTTGAAACGATATTTGTCTGCTGGGTTATATTCGCAAATGCGCTCAGCGTCCTTTCAGGACTTGCCGGATCGATCCTGTGCATAGTCGGTCTTGTCAAAAAGAACGGCGGATTTAAAGCAATGGCAGCAACCGGCCTTATAATGAATCTGCTGGGAATGACCGTTGCGATCCTTATCTGGGTAGCCATGTTTGTACCTGAAGTCGGAAAGGTGTTTGAACCTTTTTACAACGTTATTAACGAACTCTGGAAGATGAAGTCGTAATACTGTGAGATCAGACAAAATAGGTCCCGGGAATATCCCGGGACCTTTGTTTTTTGGGATGAGGCTTACAATGCGAAGTCCGTATTGTCGATCGTGATCTTAGAGATCTTTTCCGCATCCACGAGCCTGTTGAAAAGGACTATGAATCCTGTATCGGAGGGGCTGATCGTACCGTAGCTTGCGACCGGGTTCTTGCGGTCGAATACGACGTATTCAGAACCGTCCTTGTAAGTGATCTTGAGCTTGCTTACTGAATCAAGAGAAAGACCCTTGCTGTCCTTTCCGCCTGTGGAATCCCACTGCATTGCGATAGGGGAGAGCTTTACGGTCTCGCCGTTTGCGGACTTGAAAGTCTTGGAACCGAGCTTGTCGGCAACGGGGATCTTGACGGTCTTTTCTTCTTTTATGAAGCTATTGTCGCCCTTTTCGAGGTTCATATCCTCGATCTCTTTTCTCGTCTTGGTCAGTTCACGGCATGTAAGCGTGATGTGGTCTGTGATCGGAGCTGCTTCGGTCTTGCTGTAAAGCGCGGAGAGATCACACAGGTATTCATAGCAATAGAGCTTTGTCTTTGTTGAACGCTCGAGGTCAACCCAGATCTTGCCTTCGCCGCCTTTGAAACCAAATTCGATCTTAGAGTCTCCGCTCATGCGTGCGCCCATGCCCTCGTTGTCCTGCTGGCTGTAGTTAAAGCAGTTAACGCCCGCTTCTCTTTCAACGCTGAAAGCTACTACAAATCCCATGCCGTCACGAACTACCGTATCAACGGTGACTGATGTATCACCAATTGTCGTAGTGACAGGCGCAGTTGTATACTTTCCGCCGATAAGGCGCTCTGCCTCTTCAGGGTCCTGAGCGACATATTCGATCTTGGGCATAACTTCAATATGAGTAACGGGATTGCCCTTGTCGTCCGTCTTTCCGTCATCGGTTACCGTTGCCTGATGGCTCGGTACGTTATTCTTGCCGATATTTCCCCAGAGCCTTCCGAACAGTTCGCCGCCTGTTGCCGCGTTTACGATAAAGGGCGAGGCGATCACAAGTACTGCCGCCGCTGCTGCGATCTGAACGCCAAGTCTGCTTACTTTGGTCTGCTTCTGCATCATGGAATTGCGGATCTGTTCCTTCTTGCTGTCGTCCATGACTACTTTATCGAATGTATCTTTCATCTTATTCCTCCAGTTTGAAACGTATTATCTCTTTGCCTCTGTTGATCCTCATCGCCGTAGCGGATCCGGACAGTCCCAGTATCTTTGCGATCTCCTTGTACGAATATCCGGCATAGTAATGCAGATAGATCGGGACCCTGAACTGGTCATCCAATCTCATGAGTTCGTCAAAAACGGCCTTATTCCTTTCCGTGAAACCGTCATAATACTGCAGTTCCGGTTCTGCCGACTCAAGATCAACGTTTGTTTTGCGTGCAGATGATCTGAGATGATCCTTGCACATATTTGCAGTAATCGTCATCAGATATGTCTTCTCAGTGCTCTTTACGATGGGAATGTGTTTCCCGAGAATCTTTAGGAAAACTTCCTGGACGATATCTTCCGCATCGTGCTTCGAGCCGACATATGAGACAGCAAATCTGAAAAGATCATCTGAATACAGATCAAATAATCTGACCGCGTCTTCGTTTTTCAAGTCTTTAACCTCCAGCGTATTTTTGAGATCTCACTCATAATACGAATCAGGATTGTATTTTCTCACAACGCCTGAAAAACAACAAAAAGAAAGCCGCGGCAGCTGCCACGGCTCAGGGTTTGACCGGTTTGGAAAAGAAGTATTACTTTCCCTTATAATCCAGACACATCATAGTAAGATCATCAAACTGCTCCGCGTCCTTAACAAAAGCGTTGACGGCAGTCCTGACGTTCATCAGCATCATGCGCGGATCGGCAGAGGTATTTTTGTTCAGAGCATTTAACATGCGTTCGGTGCCGAACATGTTCTCTGACTTATCCGTTGCTTCAGGTACGCCGTCAGTATATAAAAACAATTTGTCTCCGGGGTTCAGCTGCATCTCGTATTCGGTATAACCGGTTCCTTCCATGCATCCGACCGCCAGACCATGCTTTTCTTTAAGCAGTTCGAATCTGCCGCCGTTTTGCAGGAGCGCCGGATACTCATGACCTGCATTTGCCGCAGTCAGCTTGCCTGTTGAGATCTCAAGGATACCGAGCCAGGCCGTAACGAACATGTTTACCTGGTTATTTGTGCTTAAAGCTTCGTTTGTCTTTGTCAGGATCTCAGCGGGCGATCTTCCGAGCATTGCACAGCTCTGAAGAATGGTCTTGGATATCATCATGAACAAGGCTGCCGGGATTCCTTTGCCGGAAACGTCTGCCATAACAAGACCCAGATGGTCGTCATCTATCAGGAAGAAATCGTAGAAATCTCCGCCGACCTCTTTTGCCGGATCCATAATTGCATAGATGTCAAATTCGGTCCTGCCGGGAAACGGCGGGAATGAGTGCGGAAGCATGGCGGCCTGTATCTGGTTCGCAAGTGACAGCTCAGTACTGATACGCTCTCTCTCGGAGGTTGCTTCCTTGAGATTGGTCATATATGTTGATACACCGTTCGCCATACGCTTGACGTTTTCGGCGAGTAAACGGATATCTCCATCCGTCTTGACCTCAACATCTTCAAACACGAGATTTTGAGGATCGACGTTTGCCTCCATCTTCTTAACGAAGGAATCACTGTTCTCTGTGATCTTGACGACCGGTTTGATAAGATCCCTGTTGACTTCGAACAGATACAGCAAAACAACAATGACCGTGACTACCGTTGCGGTCAGGATGACCCAAAAGATATACTGCCGCAGTTCAATGTTGATCCTGTTGATATCGATCTCAACACAGATAAGACCTACGGGGTTGTTGTCGCTGTCGAAGATCACGTGATATCCGTTCAGCATATGTCCATAAGCATCCGATTCGCCTTCCAGAGTCCCGACGTCGCGCTTGCCGCTCCTTACGGCTTCCCTTAATACTTCAAGCGTTTCATCCTCGAATGCGTCTTTTTCACACGGCTTGCCCAGATACGTGAACTCTCCGCCTTCCGACAGTTCCTTTTGCGTTTTGGCATTGATGGCATAATGAAGACTGTGGATATCGTTAATGTCATCGAAATATACGGCATACATATATTCGACAGACGAGCATTCCTTGAACGTATTGAGTTCTTTTCTGAATTCTTCGTATTCTTCCGGCATTTCACGCGCTTTGATCATATCACCGAAGGAATACTTCACGCTTGCACTGTAAGCGTATTTCAAAACAGTATCCGCGTAAGTACTGTAGCTGCGCATAACACTGTCTCTATAGAGACTGAATCCGATCCCGGATATGGCAAACGTAAGGATCCCCATGAAGCCGACCGTAGCTATTATGACTTTCGCCCTGATTCTGCTTCCTTTTCTCATTTTTTCCTCTCAAATACTGCGCTGAATGACCATCTCAAATTTCGATTATAGTATAAACATTTTGTTTGTAAAAAAGATCTTTAAATGATTATCTATATGTTAATAATCTGTCAAAACAAAACCCCCGGTCAGATGAACGGGGGTAATGCATAGGGAAGGATTAAGACCGATCAGCTTGGATTTAGATTGCAAGTCTCACTTCGTTATGGCTGATCTTTTTATACTGATTGTGGTTTGTATTCTTTCCGTGGTTCTTCTTGATAGAATTAATATGATTGGAGTAGTTCTTGTTATACTTCTTGGAGCTTGAACTCTTCTTGTAAGAATTCTTCTTGGAAGAAGAGTGCTTCTTGTAAGAATATTTCTTTGCAGCCTTTTTAGCGGCCTTCTTGGCGGCAGCCTTCCTCTCAGCAGCCTTCTTCTCAGCTATCTTCTTGGCAATGGCCTTCTTAGCTGCGGCTTTCTTAGCGGCTGCCTTCTTCTTTGCAGCTTCCTTTGCAGCCTTCTTAAGAGCTATCTTCCTTGCGGCTTCCTTAGCTGCCTTCTTTTCAGCGGCCTTCTTTGCTGCCTTCTTGGCAGCAGCCTTCATCTCGGCTGCCTTCTTCTGAGCAGCTTTCTTAGCAGCCTTCTTAGCTGTCTTTGTTTCGGAAGTCTTCTTTGTAGATTTCTTTGCATTCTTCTTAGAAGCCTTTTCAGCAGCTTCCTTAGCTTCCTTCTTTGTTAAGATCTCGACCGTGTTCTTGGAAGAACCTGATCTTTCCGTGCTCTTTTTTGCTGTCTTCTTGGTCTTCTTAGCGTCTTTTTTGCTCTGAGGTAAAGCAAGCGCCAAAGATACTACGGGATGGCCTGATGGCATAAGGCTCTGAGAGGGGGTGCCTTCAAGCTTCATTACTGCAAGGTGCTTTTCAGCCGCTTTTTCAGGTTCTTCCGCATACTCCATCGTAGCCTCGACTATGGATGTCCCGGCTGCAGGAAGCGCTTTCGTGTTCTGATTCTTGCTGGCTGCACAGCCTGTAAAAGGCAGAGATGTTGCAGCTATTGCGCAAGTTGCGAGAAGTACCATGATCTTTTTGTTCATTTAAGTTACCTTCCTTTTTGTGATTTTCTGTTTGTTGCATTGTTGTTTTGTAACGGCTTGATTAAACCATTCCCAAAACCGGAATACAGCAGACAATGCTTGCAGGCATTGTTGATTAATCGACATATCCCTCAGGCGGTGTTGCATATTCCGAAAAAATTTTTGACAATTGATCAAATGCCGGAAAATGCTTTAAAATGAGCGGTTTTCGTGTCAAAAAACAAGAAAAGGGGGATCAACTCCCCCTTTTCCCGGAAAACTTATGAATTGTTAAATAATTACTTCTTGTAGAATGTTACGCTGTTGGCATAGCCCTCGACACCGTCGAACCATGTAAGAGAGTTGCCGTTGATCGTTATATAACCATTACCATGGAGATACTGAGCTCTTGTCTGGTTTACGTGAGTTGTCTTTACGTGATACATCTTTGCGCAGTTATTGTAAGTAAGGAATCCTGTCTTTGGATTGATCTTGCCTTTAAAGCTAAAAGAGTCATTGCACTCAGTACCCTGCGTTGAGCGGTCATGGATAATGGTGATCTCTGCCGTGTTGTCCTTGCTGATGGTTACATAGACTTTGAAGTTCTTCGCTGTATATTCGCTGTGACCGTATGTAAACTTGGGAGATGAATTATCCTTATTTGACTTCTTGTTCTTCTTGTTCTTTTTCTTTGTTGTCTTCTTGGTCTTCTTAGTTGTCTTCTTAGTTGTTTTCTTGGTTTCTTCCGGCTTCTCGGTTTCAGGAGCTGCTACGAGATCTTCGAGCTGCATCTTGACGGGTTCTGCATCCGGGATCTGAACGGGTGTACTGAATTCTTCAATTCCGGGTGTTGTTTCATAGACCATCGGTACTACGCTGATGTTTGCGGGTTCAGGAACCGGGAGATTCTTTACGGGAGCCCTTCTTATGAAAGCGATAGCGGGAATTGCTGCTGCGAGTACGATGCCTGATGCGATGATTGCCTTTGTCTTGTTGTTCATTTTGATTGTCCTTCCTTTTTTGAGTTTTGTGTTTGTTTTGGTTTTTATGTTTGTTTTTGTCTTAGTGATTACTTTGTTGCTGATGTTTCACATCCGAATGCCTGATCCAGAGCCTTCATGCAATTTCTGTAGATTCCGATGTAATTGAAAGCCATTACTGATGCGAGAATTACGATGATTGCGATGACAACGATGAGTTCTACGAGAGAGAAACCCTTCTTTGAATTCTTAGACACCTTTTTCATTTTTAACTCCTCCGATAATGTTGTTTGGTTGGTTGTGTTTGGTTGATGGCTTCATTATCACAGCCGTCAAGAGGTCCAACAATCAGCAATGTCAGGCGCCGCTGATGGATAAGCAACACAAAATGAGCCCGGTGTCGCCTAATATCGAAAAAAGTGCAAAAAAAAGACTACCTTCCGGTTGAAAGGTAGTCTTGACTGCTGTTTTGTTTAGAAAAAGATTATTCTATCGTGAGGATATCAGTAAATCCGGTTACGTCGAAGATCTCCTTGACTTCAGGCGAAACGTTGGAGATGACCATGCTGCCCTGTTTGTTCATGGTCTTCTGAGCAGAAAGAAGAACTCTCAATCCGGCACTTGAAATATAATCGAGCTTCTCAAGATCAAACTTAAGGGATGTAACGCCTGCCAGAATGCTGCTCAGCGTTGCTTCGAGCTGGGGAGCTGTTGCAGTATCCAGTCTTCCTTCAAGAATGAGCTTGATCTCACTTCCGTTTACGTTCTTTGCGATGTTCAACATGTTAAGTCCTCCTGACAGTATATCTATTATACATCAAAAATTCTTTTTAATAGTCAACCGGTTCTTGCCGTCTTTGTATTCGTACGATACGTCGTCCATGCTCTTTTTGACCATGAAGATGCCCAGACCGCCGATCGGCCTGTCGTCTGCCGAAAGCGTTATGTCGGGATCTTCGTTCTGCAGCGGGTCGTAGGGAGTGCCCTGATCCTCAAACAGGATGCTGACGCTCTTTGCTTCCTTGTCAGAGTCAATGCTGATCACTGCTTCGCCTTCGCCGTCAGGGTATGCATAATGGGCGATGTTTACGAAGATCTCTTCGACCGCGATGTCGATCTGCATCTGGACCTTGGCAGGGCAGTCCATCTCCTCAAGGACCGTATCCGCGAAGGATAGGACCTGATCCAGTTCCGAAACGTCTGCTTTTACTTTAAGCTGCTTCATCTCGTTTTCTGCCTTTCCGGAGTTACAAGGACCATTATACTTTAAATTCAGCATCGTGATGTCATCGAATTGCTGTGAGCCGTCGATGAAAGCGTTAATGCTGTCGCGGATGTTTTTGTTCAGCAATATCATATCCCCATCACAGGGCAAATCAAGTGCCTCGAGCATGCGCTTTTCGCCAAACAGTTCATGATTTCTGTTGTTGGCCTCGGTGACTCCGTCAGTATAGACGTAAATGATGTCACCCGGATTCAGCATTATGGACTTCTCTTTATAATTTATGTTCTCCATGCAGCCGATCGGAGGCGAGTGGCGCTCCTTGATAAGCTCAAATTTCCCGTCCTTGCGCTTGATGGCAGGGTATTCATGGCCTGCGTTGGCGTATCTGAGCTCGCCGGTCGAGAGGGTAAGGACCGCGACCCAGACCGTGATGAACATGTCCAGCTCGTTGTTTTCGCAGAGCTGGTTGTTGACCGAGGTTAGGATCTTCGAACAGTCGTCAAAGTCAGAAAGGCCTCTGTTCTTGAGCAGGGTCTTTGTGACCATCATCATAAGCGCAGCGGGGATGCCTTTGCCTGAAACGTCTGCGATCGTTACGACGAGGTGATCCGCATCAGGCATATAGAAATCGTAGAAATCGCCTCCAACGACCTTTGCGGGATTCATTGAAGCGTAAAGGTCGAACTCCGTCCTTTCAGGATAGGGAGGGAATATGTGAGGGAGCATGCCTTCCTGAATGGCATTAGCCATCTGGAGCTCATTGTCCGAAACGGAGCGCTCCCTGCTCTGAATGACGGTCAATATGCAGTACATAAGGAGCAGGACGAGCATTATTACGGGGCTCGACAGCGACAGACCGAACGTGAATACGGACAAGATGCCGATCGCGAGCGGGAAGAAGGCATACATGTACAAGATGACGATCTGGTATTTCTTGAATCTTTTTCTCGCCAGATATACAAGGACAAGGGTAAGGACCATGGTCGCGTAAGCATAAAGGTTTGAGAATATGTAATAATCCCCGCGCTGATAATGGCCGTCAGGCTTGATGAAGAAGTAGTAGCCGAACAGGATGTTTAAAAGCCTTACGATAACGGCAATAAGAAGGCCGCAGGACAGGATTACGTTAAACCGCTTAATACCGGGGTTGTCAACGCCGAGATAGGATACGACGTAACGCCAGAACAGAAATGCCATGACGGGGGCACCCATGAAGTAGAGGGTGTTTGCGACCACGTTGAGGTATATCTGCGACAGGTCGCCGTCAACTATCCAGCAGACCTCGTCAAGGAATGCTGAACTGAAGCAGGTGAACAGTAAGAGAAGATAATTGTTCAGGTTCTTTTCGTTATGGGAACGGTCAATGACGCTGATGATGAACAGGACGTATCCCAAAGCCATGGAGCACAGGTCAGCGGAAATGTTGATGACGCTTAAGACGGGCAGGGTCCCGGTGGCTCGGGCAATGTCAAACTTGAACATGCCGATGCCGATCACGGAAATAAAGAAGAAGGATGCCAGAAAAGCGCTTACCTGAAACTGTTTTTTGCTGATAGGCATGGTTCACCTCATATCAAGTCTTATAAGGAAATTATAAACTCAATTTGATTCTGTTGTTATCCAATCGGTAAACAAATATTTAATAAGAAGTCAATTATGCTGTAAGAAAGGGATTTCCGCAGTAATATCTTAAATATAAAGTTATTCAGGCGGTATTCTTATGATCTTATTCATCAATTGCTGTGTTCGGAAGGATTCCAGGACAAAAAGGCTCGCAGACGCCTTTTTAAAACTTCTTGACGGGGATATTGAACAGATAGATCTTGAAAAAGTGTCTTTTCCCGTTGTTGATGAGGAATTCATAACAAGAAGGGATATGCTGAAGGCAAACGGCAGTTATGAGGATCCGATATTCGATCTGGGCCGCCAGTTTGCATCGGCCGATACGATAGTCATCGCGGCGCCTTACTACGATCTGTCGTTCCCGGCATCGCTCAAGCAGTATATCGAGCAGATAAACGTATCCGGGCTTACTTTCGGATATACTCCGCAGGGTACTCCGGTAGGCATCTGCAAGGCAAAAGACCTTTATTACATCACGACCGCAGGGGGCACCTTCTGCCCCGAAGAATACGGGTACGGTTACATCAAGGCCCTTGCGAATAATTTCTACGGGATAAAGAATACAAGGCTGATCTCAGCGGAAGGACTCGATATAGACGGAGCGGATCCGGAAAAGATAATCAATGAGGCGATCGGGAGACTGACGCTGTAAGGAGGTTCTCATGAAACTGAATTACAAATACGTCCGCATCCAGGGACAAGAGCTTGCGGCCAACACCATGTATGCCAAAGGCATATTCAGCATGTGCTGGCAGCTCATCCAGAATGACGTCATGGAAGAGGAGGACGCTGACCTTTTCAAGGAGATAGACGGCTGGTTTGCAGAAAACCTTCCGTGGCCGCCTCAGTGCAGGAACAAAGAAAAGGTCGTCTGTTTCTTTAAGACTGAGAATACCGAAGAGATGATGAAGATGATACGGCCCGCGCTGTGGCTGCTCGAAAAATACAACCATCCGTATTATCTGGTCTACACGAACACGCCGGGCGAGATAGTATATGAAGATAAGTATCAGGTGGTAGTCAGAGTTTCCGGGGATCTTACGATCGAACCTGTACAGCCGAGCTGGTCGCCGGAAGAGACTGAGACCACCGAATGATCAAGGCGGAAGAAAACCCGATCTACCGGTAGTATTTATTTATTCCGCCGTAGCCCTGAATGATCTTCCCCTGTTTGGTCTTCAGGATGAAGTTGTTGAGGCGCTTTTTGAACTCTTCAGGACGTTTTCTCGCTGCTTCGATGTAAGCGATGCGTATGCGTTTGTAAGGCTCGGAGAATCCTTCGTAATTCTTCCAGACGTCCTTATCCTTTTTGAGCTCCTTTAAGATATCTTTTGGAAATACGAATGGCGCTTTGATCACGGGAAGGATGCCGTCTCTGACTTTCGGATGGATCATGCCCCGCTCGTCAAGCCAGATAAGTCTTTCTATGTTTGGCTGGGAATAGGGGCTGTTCTTTCTTCTCGGCGTAAAGCGCTGTGCCCTGTGCAATTCATCGGTGTGTTTGATGGTGCTGTCTATCCAGCCGAAACATAAAGCCTCTTCGACAGCATCGTTATAAGGCAGACACTTTTCTCCGGAAGCAGTCATGGGATTTACGAGCCAGAGCTCCTTTGCCGTTTCAAAGTTGTCCTCAAGATATTTGCGCCATTCCTTCCTGTCGCTTGTGTAGAAAAGTTCTTTTGAAGACAGATCAAAGCTCATTTGTTTTTATGTACCTTGCGGAGACTATTACATATGTAACGAACAGCATTGCCGGCGTTTTCCTGTCATCAGGCCCGAATACCTTTTCGGTCAAAAGACCGTAGGTAAAGAATCCGATGACCAAAACAGCCAAAGCAACAAGAAAAGAGATCATTTACGCCTCCGTTCTATCTCCTTAGATAATTTGATGATACAGGAAAATCGAAATAAGTGTCAGGGTATGGTTCGTCTTTTAAAGTGAAATGCCACCATTCGCAGTTGATCGGAACAAACCCGTTCCTGATCATGACGTGCTGAAGGAGCATCCTGTTGTCGTACTGTTCATCAGTGATGTCAGTGTAATCGGGGTGCGACTTCTCGCTGAAAAGATCAAACGGGCTCCCCATATCGACTTCCTTGCCGGTTTTCATGTCGAGGAGCGTAAGATCCACCGTGCTGCCCCTGCTGTGTGAAGAGAGCTTTGCAATATAGCCTTCCGCGAAAAGATCCTGCTTGTTCAGGTAGGGGTAGAAGTACGGTTTCATCCTGTTGTCCGTGTCCTCGATGCCCCACAGAACGAACTGCTTTACGGCACGGGCCGGGCGGTAAGCGTCAAAGACCTTTATCCTGTAGCCCAGCACGAAAAGCTCGTTGCTGACGGCTTTTAGCGCTCTGGCAGCTTCGGCGGTCAGTATCGCGCAAGGCTCTTCATATCCGTCTATGCGCTCGCCAATGAAGTTGTAGGTCGAAAAATAGCGGATCTCCTGGATCATGTGGGGCACATAGTCAGACAAAAGGACGAAGCCTGAAGGGTCCATAGTAATGTCATTTTTGTAATCTTTCTTCATAACAATTCCTTTCAGGTACGCTTTTCGTAAGTATAGCAGACCGTTTCCGGCTGTTCGCGCCTTTAATATTCAGTTAACAGCTTTTTTGCTTTTGATAAACAATTGCTGTATGTTTTGGATATAATCTATTTATAAAAACAATCCATTGAGAGGTGTAAGACAATGGAAGAGAAGAAAACGGACAGAAGAACGCTTAAGACAAGAAAAGCAATCTACAATGTGTTGATGGAACTGCTTTTGCAGAAAGAGCTTCACAAGGTGACCGTCCAGGAGATCTCGGATCTGGCCGATATCAACAGGACTACTTTCTATAAGCATTTTCTGGACGTTTACGATCTTTACGACAAGCTTGAGCAGGACATCCTGGTCGAATGGGGTATGCTCGTTTTGAATATGCAGGACTTAAGGAGCAAGGAGTTCTTTGACAGCCTGGTAAGCTATGTTGACAAGAACAGGAACGTTTTCAGGATGGTTTTCAGTTCCAAGGCTCCCGGTCAGCTCCGCATAAGGTTTGAAAAGCTCCTTGAGGGACTCCTTCAGAAGATCGAAGCTGAGAAGAAGGGTGCTGACATAAAAGACGTAAAGCTTTCATATCAGACCGGCTACCGTTCCCAGGGCTGCATCGCCGTTCTTTCAAAGTGGATCGATCAGGGTTCCGATCAACCGAAGGAGTTCATTGTCAAGGTGCTTTCAGAGCTCGACACAAGTGTCGAGAAGGTAATGTAAGCCGGAAACCTTATTTCGCTAAATCGATATCCTTGATGTCTAAGATCTCCAGATTATTCTGGAGGTCTTCATATATATAGACCAGCGTATAACGGGGCTCCGCTCCGGGGCGTACTACTGTTGCCTTTGCGAGGAAGCAGTGATTCTTTCCGGATACGACCTGCGATGCCAGATAAGCTACAGGCTCATACTTTACTCCGAGCAGCTTTTCAGTTGCCTTTTCGAATAGAGCTTTCTGAGATTCGGTAACCGCAGTGTCTTCAGCAGCCTGCCAGCCGCCTGTGACAGCCACCTGTCCACCGGCTTTTTCGTTGGTGACGTCGATTATCTTTGTCTCCGCTTTGTCTGGGTTGGTCTTTTTGTCCATTGCTTTGCAGCCTGCGGCGAGTCCTGCATTTGCAAAAATGCTGATGAGGCCGATCGCTACAACCTTTGCTGCCAGATTTCGAGATGTATCGGGTTTCATGTTTATAACCTCCTGTTAGTTGATTTAAGTCAGTGTTTGGCTTACGGCCCCATTATCAGGGCCTTAGGGAGGCTGAACAATCAGTAATCCGGGCGTCTTTTGTTGATTAAGCGACAAAGGCCATGAAGTGTGTTGCTTTGGAGCTGTTTGACACAGGCTTTTTCCATTTCGTCAACATAAACACCCCTGACTGTTGTTTATTCAACTACGGCGCATCAATTTGCTCATTGTTGCCTGACTTTCCGAATGTTTTACTTGCATCGTTGCAAAATTTAGTTTTTCGGAGGGACAATCAATGATTGTTAATTTAAGTATTTCAGACAGGATCGCCAAAGTGGCAGTCGAGGGAAGAATAGACGTTAATTCGGCTCCGCTGCAGATGGGCATATACCGGACAGTCCATGCCGAATCTGTTTAATGATTATCTGGATTGACAGGAAAGGAGCCTTTATGCCGTTTTTTCTCCCATTTTTTCTTAACTTCCTCTGCCTTGGCGATGACCTTTTCTTTCCATCCGTCATCATCGGCATCGAGTCGGTAAGTGTCAAACCCGAATTCACGGGCGTATGAACAGATAACGGCCTCGTCATCTATGTGAAGGGATATCCTGTACTTGTTGGGAACCTTCTGCGGAAGTATCTGGGACCTCCCCTGCTGGACTTCCTTTTGATGTCTTGAGCCGTTGATTATCCCGTCAAACCTGATCCCGTAGTGGCGGAAAAGTCTTTTGATATAGGTCTCGGAGCGGAATGAAGACGTGTAGATCCACACTTCAAAACCCATTTCCTGAAGCGTGTTGATGAGGTCCGGAGTTCCGGCCCTGAGTCTTTCTTTATAGTATTTTCTTATCGGAAACGGAAGCGCAGGCTCGGTCTTGTGGGTCTTCGGATTAACGAAGAGGACCTCATCAAGATCGAACGATATTCGCATCTTTTCCGGTTCATTTTTGGTCGGCACGCTTGTCTATCTCCTCTATGATCCCGATTACTTTTTTAGACCATTCTTCTTCTGAAGTTTCGATACCGTATTCCTTATATTCGCCGCTCCTGCCATGAGTTTCGAGGATCATCTCATTGTCTATGTGAAGCGTCATCTTATACTTGTTGTTGATGAGTTCTTTCATGCGCGCAGATCTTTCGGACTTGTTCTGCTCGCGCTTGGAAAGGCCCGTGATTATCCCGTCAACGTGAACCGAATACGCTTTGAAGAACCTCTGGATGTCATCGATCGAATAGAAATCCGCGGCATAGACCCATATGTCGTATCCGTGCCTGACCAGGTAATAGAACAGTGCCGGAATGCCTAATCTGATCCTCTTTTTGAAGCGTAAGCTCATGGGGAAATTGAAGGCCTTTTTCTCGAGATATCTGCTGTCCGGATGCCCGAATACCACTTCGTCCAGATCGAGCGCGACGCGCTTGTCGTGAAGGGAATTTTCGAGGAGCGTTTTGATGTCTGATTCGGTGGCGCAGTTGATTATCCTGATCGGAGCCCGTTTGATCCCGCAGCGAATGGCGGCAGCCCATCTGTGATGTCCGTTAAGGAGCATGTAACCGTGAGGACGGAGCTTTTCGACCAGCAAAGGATTGACCATCGGCCGTCTTTCCATTCTGATGGCGTCGCGGAACTTGGCTTCGTATTCGCCGAGTATCTTGTAGCTGGGGCCGACCGATTCCATGGAAAATTCATCTTCAGGATTCGGATGAATGTTCTTACAGCGGGCCCTTCTGACCAAAAGCCTTTCCAGCAGATTGGCGCGGACGGGTATGGCAACGCCCTTCTGCTTTTCGATATCGTTTAAAACGAATTCCATCAACTGTGAATTTGCCATAGTATCCGCCTCTGAACGGAAGGTACGCCGTCTGGTCATTTCCGGTCTGATATTCCGTATTATATCACGCCGTCAGGCGTGCCTTCCCGCAGTCTGAAGGTTTTCGACAACGGGACTGAATGGTGTCGATTAAGCATCAGAATTCACTAACTTTAGCGGTTGTAAGGAAGTATAGGGAAGGTGATAATTGGCCAGGCATTCAGAGGACAAACTATGCATTTGAAAATAGTTTGTTAATGAAGAGAAAACACAAGCCAAAAAGGCTTGAAAAGTAGTTATTTTCAAGGCTTAATAATTGACAAAAGGCCTGAACGAAAATAAAATCAGATTAAATAAATGTAAAATCATTTTGAGAGAAAGGGGCAACTTTTATGAGCACTATCGAGAAAAAATTCGGCAACGGCGAGATCATCATTAAAGAGGGTGATTTCGGCGACAGCTTCTTCAAGATCATTGAGGGCAAGGCCGTTGTATATAAGAATTACGGACAGCCGGACCAGGTTAAGCTTACTGTTCTTGAACCCGGTCAGTTCTTCGGCGAGATGGGCGTTATCGAGGCATATCCGAGAAGCAGCACCGTTGTCGCAGACGGCGACGTTAAGGTTGTTGAGACTCCCGGTGAGGAGATGAACTCCTATTTCCGTGAGGATCCCAAGATGATCATTGCCATCATGAAGCATCTGGGCGACAGAGTCAGAGAGCTGACAGCAGATTACAACGAGGCACGCGGCCTTTTTACTGACGGCGGTGCGGCCGAAGTCAAGCAGAATGAATCCCTCATGGCAAAGCTCAAGAAGCATATCGATTTCTATCTGTCCGGCAAGGGCAACGTTTCCAAGCCGAGCGCGGAAGCTTTGCGTGAGAGCGCAGACACTGTTGCAGGTACGGATTCTTCCCTCATTGAGAGCTATAAGAAGGGTGATATCATCTTCAAGCAGGGCGAAGTCGGCAAGTGCCTGTACCTCGTACACAGCGGCAGCGTAGGGATCTACAGCAACTACGGCGCGGCCAATGAAGTCAAGCTTACCGAGCTTTATCCCGTCGAGTGCTTCGGCGAGATGGGCGTTGTATCTGAAGACGTACGCAGCGCAACAGCCGTTGCAATGAGCGATGAGACATGTGTTGAGATCATCCGCGCTGAAGACCTCGAAGGCCTCTGCGTCACCTTCCCCGTGAAGGTCGACATGATCCTCCGCCATCTTTCACACCGTTTGAGAGACCTTACATACGACTACTTCTCAACATGTAAGGATCTTTACGATCAGTACAACAAATGATAAGTCCTGAACAGGCACAATATTTTTTCACCAACACTGAAGACTCGGTTTGCGTAATATCGAATTCGGGTGAGGTGCTCTATGCCAATCCGGCGGCTGAAAAGCTTTTCGATATACCGTCGGACAGCGGCATAAAGATTTGGAAGGTCGTTCCGTTCATTGAAGGAAACGACGGCCTTATCCAGCTGTTTATCGATGCAGTCTCCAACAAGGTCGCCTCGCATGAGGCGATCGTTGACTATGTCAAGAACGACGGCAAGGTAAGCAAGCTTCACGTCAGGATGACATGCTATGAACAGGACAAGCTGGTCTATCTCATCGTAATCACCGATCTGACTCAGCTCATGAAAGTCAATTCCGCTCTTGTCAGATATACTTCCGCTGAGATCGCCGACTATGCTCTCACGACCGAGGAAGGCCAAAAGAGCGGCGGCCAGACAAAGAACCTGACTATACTGATGAGCGATCTCAGAGGCTTTACCGCGCTCAGTTCAAAGCTTACGGCCGCAGAGCTCATCACGGTCCTCAACCACTATTTCGAAGCGATGGTTGACTGCATGCAGAGAAATCACGGAACCCTTATCGAATTTCTGGGTGACGGTATCTTTGTCATCTTCGGTGCACCGAAGGATCTTCCCGATCATGCAACCTGCGCGGTCAGATGCGCCGTTGAGATGCAGAAGGCAATGAAGGAAGTCAATGAGTGGAACAGGAAGAACGGTTATCCTGAACTTGAGATGGGTATCGGCATCAACACGGGAGACGTTGTAGTCGGAAACATCGGATCCGAGGAGAAGATGAAATACGGCTGCATGGGCTCTGACGTCAACATCGCCGGAAGGCTTGAGTCCTATACGATCGGAGGCCAGGTCTTCATTACCGAAAAAACGAGAAATCTTATAACAGATGATCTGTTCATCGTTTATGAGGGATTGTTCCTTCCCAAAGGAGCGCCTGAAGAGCTTAGGTATTTCCAGATCGGAGGCATAGGCGACATCCGCATCAGCGGCGGTCTGGATAATGAGATCGTCTGGCATGACGCTCCCAAGAAAAACAAATACAAGCTGTATTTTGTTGAAGGCAAGACCGTTGCGGATGATGCTCACAGGGCAACCGAAAAATTAGTATCGCAGGACGGCAGGTTCGCGGTAATAGAGTCAAAGACCGCGCTTAAGGACAAGCAGAACATCATGCTCTGCCAGGGCAACAGCCGCGTTTACGCAAAGGTCATCCGCAAAGAAGAGAACGGTTACATCATCTGCTTCACTTCATCCGTTCAGATCGTAATACGTTGACCCGGATCACTATGAAAAACAAAGCTTTTTATCTGATGGGCAATCTGTTGCTGGCAGGCAGTTTTATACTTTCCCTTACTTCGTGCAGCAAAGGTCCGGCTGGATCAAGGCCCGAAAACGACCGCTCTGTCATGATGCCCAAATACACTTACACTCTTAAAGGTTCCGTTGAAGTCGACGGCAGGCAGGGTGTGTGCGCGGAAGGCGGAACTTACTGGGTCAGCGGGTCAAAGACTCTTGCAAAATACGACAAGGACTGGAAGCTTGTAGCAAAGAACGATAACCCTTTTGAAGGTTATGAGATCGAAGTCAACCACATAGGAGACATCGACGTTTACAACAATGAGCTTTACGTCGGCGCGGAGTATTTCATGGACGGCGTGGGAAAGAACATCCAGATAGCGGTCTACGATGCGGATACGCTGAAGCTCAAAAGGACTTTCCCGTTCGAGGAATCGAGCGGACAGCTTGAATGCTCCGGCATTGCCATAGACACCGACAAAAAGATAGTCTGGATGTGTTCCTGGGTCGGTGAAGAGAGCGGAAGATATCTCTATAAATATGATCTGGCTACGGGAAAATATCTTGGCAAGGTCCATATGCAAATGCCGCCGCAGTGGATCCAGGGGATCGCTTACTACAAGGGAAGCATCTATATCACCGCTGACGACGGGACCGCTGACGACAAGGAACCCGACCATCTTTACAGGACACAGATTAAAGACGGCGATACAAGCTGCATCGTTACTCTTGAAAGAACGTTTGACGACGTGACGCTTCAAGGGGAGATAGAAGGCCTGACTTTTGACCGCAGGAACAACAGCCTGCTGCTTCTTTATAACAGAGGCGCGAGGATCGTTTTAGGCATGCCAAAGGGTTTTTACGAAGGTTACGACCGCGAGATCTCCGAAGTGTTTATATACAGATTCGCGTAAGCGGATCTCAGATCGATTTGTAGATAACTACCTCAACCTCTGAACCGACTATATTGACCTTAACTTCGTCAGCGATATTGGCGACAATGGATTTCTCCAGTTCATCCTGTGCTTCTTCCCTCTCTGAACTGTTTTCGTTAACGGAAGCTGCATATGTGTTCATCGACCAGGAGTAATTGCTGACGCAATGAGTGCCCATCTGGCATCCGAGAGACATGAGGCTCATGGCTTCATCGGTCATCGCTTTCGATTCCGGATCTTCAGGAAGGGTAACGGATTCGATCATTTCGCGGATCCTTCCGATAAGGCCCTTTGCAGCGGAATTCTTTCCTGAGGAAGAAACCGACAGGAGTTCTTTACGCGTCTGCTGATCCATCGGTATCTCAGTCTTTAAGTGGATCTCGATGTCTTTATCGGTGGTTTCCAGCCAGAAGTCACCATGGAACATGTCGGCAAAAGGCCTGATCAATTCAATGAGTTCTTCAGACAAAAGACGGAGGCGGAGAACGGATCTGCTGTCCAGTCCGCAATAGGCAGCGGTTCTTTCCGTGAGCTCTAATGCTTTATCTCTGCCGTTTCCGCTCGAGAAAACGCCGATGGTCTCAGTTTTCATAAGAAATCTCCTTAACGGTTTATATGTTGATTATAACGCAATTTTCATGCAGTCAAATTGCCATTATCGGCCGTTTACGACACTCCGGCCTCAGACTGTTGCTTAAGCATCAGAACGGTCCTGTTTTAATGATCGGTTTGATCCACGTCTCCTGTGAAAATGTACCCGACAACTAAATAATCGCGATATAAACACAAAGCCGCGGGACATACAAAAGAAGGGACGCTTTAAGCGTCCCTTTTTTCAGCTCCACTTTTCCTTTATCTTCTTGTTGTAAGGCTCGAACCTCACGTTCTCAAACGTTTTGCCGTTAGATTTCCAGCTGTGCGCTTCGGGGTAATAGTCGGCTATGGTTCTGCCGCTGCGCTTGCCGTCAAGTTCTTCGATGAACTTGATGCGCACCTTGCAGTCAGCGCCGGTGAAGACGTCGGAAAGCTTTTTGCAAACCTCGAGTTCCTTATCGTCGCCATATGAATCGATGCCAATCTGGATGATGCAGCTTGCATAGCCCCGGTTGTTGTCGGACATTGCGGCAAAACCTGCGCCCTCTTTGGAAAGGTACGCTTCAAATGACGTGCATTTCTCCGTAAGGACCAGTCTTCCGCCGCGTAAGTTACGCAGGTCGTAGTAGACGAAGTTTATGCCCGGGAAGTTCTTTTCAGCATCCAGGATGCCCATCAGGTATGACTTGAGATCCTCGCGGTAGTGGTAGAACGCATACTCGTCGAAAACGACCTTTCCGTCCTTCGTGGCAAGACACTTGACGACAGGGTCTTTAACTTCTTCATTGACGGGATATATCTCGCACAGATAAAGCGGTTCTTCAGGCCATTCGTAATTACGCCAGTGAATAAGATAATCGTCCCAGATTCCATCCTGGGTTTCAGGCTTCAGATACTTTACCCTGCTGATCTTTGCACCGGGATAGGCACTGACAAGGCTTTGCTTTACCTTGTATTCGAAGATGCGGTCTTTGATGAACGGCGGCGCGAAGATGGCAGCCAGAACGATGAGGACGGCCGCCAGGATGCAAAGAAACACTTTCTTTGGCGTTATCTTCTTTTTTGTGGTTTCTTCTTCAGTCATACCGCATCCTTAAATATTTATTTGATACGGCCATTATAACATGCGGGATTTCTGTTATAATCTACATCTGTGTGTGGGAGCAGGTGTTTCGTATAGTCCTTAAGGAGAAAGCCTTATATGAAAAAGAGACTATTAAGCATCCTGATCGTGTTTGTCCTGGTGATCGGATCGATCCCGGGTTCTGTCTTTGCATCTTCCGTAAAACTTGATAACGCCCAGAATAATTACGGCAGTTTTACTGATGGTGCCCACGTTATCAGCGACATGATAAAAAGGCACGGAGAGAAATCTCATCCGAGGCTCATCATGACCCAGGACAGGTTTGATGAACTGCGAAGTCATAAAAACGACGGTTCAACTACTTCAGTCCTTCTTAATAAACTCGAAGAAGAAGCGGACGGAAAGATCAAGGAGCATACATCTAAACCGATCAGGTTTATTGATGGCGAAAACAATATGTCGCTTCTTGAGCAGTCAAAAGAAATTCAGCGCCGAGTTGCCGCTCTAGCTTTGGCATATAACATTTTCGGTAATAAGGAATATGCCCAGACAGCTTATGAGGAACTTGAAAACGCTGCTAAATTTTCTGATTGGCATCCGTATCATTTCCTCGATACCGCCGAAATGTGTACTGCTTTCGCGTACGGTTATGACTGGCTTTACAACTGGATGAATGACACGCAGAGAAATCTGCTTAGGAAAGCCATGATCGAAAAGGGCCTGAAACAGGTCATGGAAGATTATCAGTTAAAAACCCATTATCCTGAAACCCGTTCTTATACCTGGTATAAGGATGAAGAAGGAGACAACTGGAAACTTGTATGTACCGGAGGCACGAACTTGGCGGCGCTTGCCATCGGAGATGAATCTGACGCAAAGGAAATCGCTTCCGATTGTCTCACCTATGGTTACAAGGAAGCTTATTCCTTTGTCCGCCGCGCATACAAAGAATTGGACGGATCTTATAAGGAAGGACTTGGCTACTGGGATTACGCCACTTATTATCTCGGCCTTAATTCATCCTCGCTGAAAAGTGCGGCGGGAACCGACTACGGTCTGGCTGATTATAGCGGAGTCCGCAAATCCATTGATTTTGTCCGCGGCATGAGTACCAACAAACCGACGGCATTCAGTTTCGGTGATGACCGCGCTGACCGCGATACGAGCTGGGCGGTATTTCTATGGCTTGGCGCTCAGTACAAATCAAACGCGGTAACTTCAATACGTCTTAAAAAGATAGCATCTGATAGCTTTAATTATCTCGACGTTTTGTGGATCAATCCCAGCGACAAGACTGATGTAGAATACGACGGCCCAACCGACTGGGGAGGCGTCGGATATTCCGATTCAAGCTTCAGGACCAATTGGAAAAAAAGCGGGACAGTGGCAGCTCTTCATACCGGCTTAAACGACTATTTTTATCATGGTCATTTTGATCTTGGCTCGTTTTATGTTGAATCAAACGGCTCAAGGTTTTTTACTGATCTCGGAAATGAGACCTATGGTCTTGAAAACCGCCGTAACGCCTACAGGATCAGAGCAGAAGGCCACAATACGCTTGTAATTAATCCGTCTTCTGAACCTGACCAGACGGATAAAGTTGAATGTCTCATTATCGGTTTCAAATCGGGGAAAGAGGCTTACGCGATTACCGATCTGACTGCCGCTTATAAGGCGAGCGGCGCAAAAAGCGTCGTCCGCGGCCTTAAGATGATCAAGGACAAGGACTGCGTGATCGTTCAGGACAAGATTTCTCTTAACAGCGCGGGTGAGATATATTGGTTCGCCCACACGCAGGGGCAGATCAGCATTGCAAACGGCGGCAAAAGCGCCGTTATAACCGTCGGTTCGAACAAACTGTGGGTAGGACTCTTAAGCGGGGACGGTAAATTTGAGTCTATGAAAGCCGAACCTCTTCCTTCAACGCCAAAAGTTTCCGGTCAGAGCGATAACAGCAAATACAGAAAGCTTGCGATCCATCTGAAAAACACCAAGGATACGACGATCACCGTTGCCTGCATCCCGCTTAAAAACGGCGCGTCCACGCCGTCCTGGATCCCGGCTGACAAAGACATAACAGAGTATCAGTGTCATACCTTAACTGCGGTTGCCGCAGTTGCTCCGACATGTACCAAAGAAGGACACACCGCATACTACGTATGCAAGGATCAGGACTGTAAATGCGGACGCTTGTTTAGTGACGCTGAAGGCAAGAACGAGATTCAAGCAAAAGATACGGTTATAGCAGCTCTCGGACATGATCTGCAGCATTTTGATGCAAAACCGGCGACAGACAAGGAAGACGGACATATAGAACATTGGCGCTGCAAGCGCGAGGGATGCAGGAAGTATTTCGCCGATCCTGACGGAAAGACGGAACTGAAGGATACGGACGTCATCATTTCGAAAACGGGCGCTGCGGTTCTTGGCGAAGAAGCCGCTTCCGGAAACTTCATTTACAGGGTTACCAATCAGGCTACTGACGGAACAGGAACAGTAACCCTTATCGGCGTTGCAGTTAATACTGCAAGCGTGTCCGTGCCCGCTACTGCAGAGATAAAGGGAAACTACTACATTGTCGACAGGATCGGCCCCAAGGCGTTCTATAAGAACACGGCAATAAAGACGCTTAACATAGGTGCCAATGTAAAGATCATTGACAGCTACGCTTTCTACGGATGCAAGAACCTTACGAAAGTAACCGGCGGCAAAGGCCTTGAGACTATCAGCTCGTACGCATTTGCATACTGTCCGAAGCTTAAGTCCTTTACCATTGCTTCTGCGGCTCTGAAAAAGATCGGCAGTTATACGTTTAAGAAAGACAAGAAGCTGAAGACTATCAAGATCAAATACACCGCAAAACTGACTAAAGCAGGCGTGAAGAAGTCACTGAAGGGATCTTATGTCAAGACTGTCAAGGTCAAGAAATCCAAGGTTAAGTCTTACAGGAAGATCTTTAAAAAGTCTAATTCCGGAAGATTCGTAAAGGTGAAAAAATGATACCTTTTCCCGGATGATAGAATTAAAGCGTCAGCGGCATATACGGATAAGAATCAAAAGGAGGGGCGCGTATGAAAGTTACGGACATCAACATCGATCAGGTCTTATATACAGAGCCTGTAAGAACGCGCCCCTATGATACGGATGAAGAAACGGGAGGCTTTTTCAAAAAGCTCTTCAGAAAGAAAGAAGAGCCGGAAGTACCTTTTTTCAATATCAGAGTTGAACAGTTCGGAAAAGACGCTCTATATGATGACATCAAAGAAGGCTACGATGCTTATATGGTGCCGGGCGCGCCGTTTGAGACCATGGTGCTCCTGTCGCGCAGTTATCTGATCCTTCCGGGAAAAGAGATCTTTCCTCTTTATGACGTGACCAGATTTGCGATAAAGAACGAGCATTACGGAAACAGGCCTTACGAACAGTATGCCATTGACAGGTTTGGCGAACCCTATGATCCCGGATATATCAGCGAATACGAGGGTGAGGAAAGCTTTGAATTAGACAGGTTCAATGTGCTTCTCCAGATAACTGATGAGGATAAAGTGCTGTACGAATATGTTTTCCCGATGGAGGTCGCGGACAGAAGCGATTTCAGGGCAAAGCTCAAAGAACGTCTGGAGCCTATAGGCGCTGTTGATTTTTCGGAAGAAGACGTCTTAGAAGGCCGCTTCCCCGAAGATGACTGACCTTCAGTTAAGTGCTCTGATGATCGATAATGGTGACTTTATAAGAGATTCCTTCGAAGTCGACCAGCGTTGCATTAAGCGAAAAGTAATGGTTTATCAGCTCAGGTAAGTCTTTGATATACATCCGCCAATGGTATTTCGTGTCCTTCATCATGTAAGGGCTCACGGCCAGCATGAGATCGCCTTTATGTTCGATGAGCATGAAAAAATGCTTCTTATCCATGAAGAAGATCTTGTTTGTCGCGTAAGGGAAAGTGAAGCTGCCGCCGTCACTTAAGCTTACCAGGATGCTGAGGCTTTTGTCCTTTATGAACGGAAGGCCGTTTCGTATAAATGCGGATTTTTTGATCTTAAGACCGTCAACATCTTTCAGTTCATCCTCAACGTATTTCGGAGCGGGATGCTCGGGGCTGATGCGGAGCTTTGTCCTGTCATCGCTTAAGAGGTATCTGTGGTCCTCATCTTTGTTGACGATCATTTCAAGTTGGTCCTGATCCACCAGGAAACCTATCGTTGCAAGATATTTAAACAGCTCTTTTATGTTGAACCAGCCGTCTTCGCCGCAGACTTCATCCGGCTCAAGATGGTGATAGACATAGTAGCTGAGGAAATCCGAGACCGCTTTAATGCCTTGCTTTACAGGCCTTTTGTTCTCGCGGTTGTTGATGGGGTCGCCTTCTTTGATGTCTATTATCTCGATCTGGCGCAGGGTCGAAGGAAAAGGGATGGTGACAGGAAAATGATCGCCGATCTTAACGTCGTTATCCTTAAGGAAACGTTCTTCGAACAGCACGTCAAAAGAGAAGGTGTCAGTCTTATTCAGGTCCGGAACAAACAGATAGACTGAATATGAAGCGCCTTGGCACATCAGGTTCCATGATTCCATGCACCCGGCCCTGTCCGGTCCCAGAATGGCGAGAAGCTCGTCATCTGTGGTTATCCTTGCTGTGAAGATCTTCTTTGTTTTCATCTGATGAAGTGGGTGCCCTGCCACGCTTCTTTTTCAGGCAGGCCGTATTTTTCTTTTGCGAGTTCGATCCCACGCATGAGGAAGACCATGTTGCGGGCAAGCGTCCTCATGGTCTGAAGGCCTTCGAGGTCCTGCTTTGCTTCGCCTTTCTCGCGGCCGTGAACGCTGTTCCAGTACTGGCTTGACGCAACAGGCATCCCGCTTATCGTGAAATACTTGTTCAGCTCATCGAAGGTAGCCGAGCAGCCGCCCCTTCTTGCAACGACCACGCTAGCGCCGACCTTCATCGTCTTGTCAAAAGCCGTGCTGTAGAAAAGCCTGTCCAGGCATGCTATGAGTGTCGCGTTTGCGGAAGCGTAGTAGGTGGGCGAAGCGAGCACAAGGCCGTCGCATGCTTCAAATTTCGGTGCCAGCTCATTCACCGCGTCGTCAAAAACGCACTTGCCGTTAGTGCTGCATGAATTGCACGCAATGCAGCCGCGGACGTCCTTGTTTCCGATCTGAACGCTTTCAACCTCAACGCCTTCAGATTCAAAGATCTTAACCATTTCGTCCAGTGCGACGGAGGTGTTCCCGCCGATCCTCGGGCTGCCGTTGATAATCAGTACTTTCATGGGTTCCTCCTTTTTTGGCGTCATGGCCGGTCAGCTAAAAACAGTTCAAGTGATTTGCATGGATATTATATCATGGCGGTTGATCGTGGTTTTTGTCCTCATCTGTATGATCATGCAATCCTTTGCTCTGCTGTGTTAAACTTTGGGAAATGCGGCCGTTTGAGATTTTTCAAAAGTAAGGGAACGGAGAAAGAATTATGTCTAAGGAAACGCTCGGTAAAGCCAGGGAACTTGCCAAAAGCGGCAACTATAAAGAGGCGGTAAAGATCTTACGCGGCATGGAAACAGACACGGATGAGCTGCCTTCTGCATTGCTTCTGCTCCTCCTCTGCAGCTATCAGGTAAACACGGCTGAAGAGCTTTTGAAGAAGGCCGCCGTTAATCTGAAGGGTGTGGAGCTTTTCGCAAGACGCCCCGAACTTAATCAGCTCGCGGTCATCCTTCAGAGTAAGAGTAATAACTTTGTAGCGCACATGATGGAGTATTGCTATCAGGCCATGATACTTGCCGGCGAGAACGATATCACTATCCTGGGACAGCTGGAAAGACCCGCCGTCACGAAAACAAGAACGGAGTCGGCTTTTTCGAAAATGGACAGAATGGAAGCAACTGAACTCCGCGGGATCCAAAGCCCGGACGAGCCCAAGCTTCCTCATTATGAATTCGATCCCATCGAGGAACTGGATGACATCAAGGTCAAGTTCAAGAGCGGACTGGACAATCCGGACATCAGCGCACTTTCCGCAGGCAAGTCACTTGCCCTTGATCTGCTTACGTTTGCCGTGCGTTCAGACGAGTATTACTTCCAAAACAACCTTCTTTATGATAACGTCATTGACCAGGAAGCCACATTGTACCCTCACGATTATTGGGGAGACAGGCCGGCGGAGAAAAAACCGTCCGAAAAGATCCCTGTATCCGGGACGACGCCGGGATCTGTCTTTGACAATACCGATTTCCCGGTAGGTCATCTGACGGATGAAGAGCGCAAGTCACGCATGGATGAACTGATCCGCCTGATTAGCGAGGAAGAGAAGGCGTTATTGCCTTAAAGGTGACACAATATCCGAAAATCCGCAGGAGTATAATTGTAGCCGGCAGGGAACTCCTTTGCCGGCTATATTTCGAAAAAACTACTTGATGTAAATAACGGAGAAAGAAATGAAAAAGTTTAGAGCAACAGCAAGCATATTGTTACTGGCGGCCATGACTATGGGCCTTGCGGCATGTAATGCGCAGCCCGCGGTCACCAGCCTGCCTTCCGTCTCTACAGAATCGAAAGCGACAACGTCAGAGACGGCCACAGAGGCTACCACGTCAGAAGAGACTACCGAGACAACGGAGACGACGACCGAAACAACTTCTGAAACGACAACGGAGACCACCACAGAGCAGACAACGACCAAAGAGCCCACTCCCACGCCCGCTCCTGCCGCCAAGACAACGGTAAACGATCAGTACAAGCGGAGCATCAAGGTGGGCGGAAAGACGCTTTGGACCCACATTCCGCAGGTTCTCATCGAGGGCGTTGATACGGACGATTTCAATGAAGAGGTCCTGAATAAATTCATCGGAATCGGCAAGAAGAACGACAGCCGCCTTTACTATTCTTACTACGTCGGCAAGAAGGCCGTCTCGCTCTACATCACCGTAGAGCTTGAAACAGGCAACTCTTCAAAGAAGAACCTCTATGTCTACAACTGCTCCAGAACGACGGGCAAAAAGCTGTCGAAGAGCGAGATGCTCAAGATAATGGGCGTAAGCTCTTCAGCGTTCGATACGAAGGTCAAGAACGCCATAAAGAACATGTGGAAAAAGAAGTACGGCAGCGATACGAGCGCTGCAAAAAAGAAGATGGAAAAAGCATCCCTTACTTCTTCCATGATCAAGAGCGCGATACCTTACGTTAACAAGGACGGCAAGAAGGCATACCTTATCCGCCAGATCGAGGTTCCGTCAGGCGCACTGGATCACATTGACCTGCACGGCACGTTCTCATAACCGAGCAAAAAAACGGTAACAAAAAAACACCTGTAAGAATTGGAAGTACCGTTCTTACAGGTGTTTTAATTTCACCGGATCTTTGTTGCCGCTTTAAACGTTGTTGCTCCTGTAGTATTTCAGGATGTAATCACCGGACTCGCCGACGTCGACTTTCGCGGTACCCGTTGCAAACTTTTTAAGGGTCTTGTCTTTCTTTGCTTCGGAAGAGGTCAGCTTCATGTACTTTTTGAAGACATCGTCCTTTGAATAGTCTTCCGAGTCGACCGTATATACGGAAAAATGCAGCATATGGGTTCCGTCGCCGTTGTTCTTGCAGGTGTCAACGACTGCCAGGATGTTGTAGCTCTCGCCGCCGGCAGCCTCGTACCAGAACTTGCCGTCTTCAAAGTACGGGCCCGCGGGCTGGTCGCCGTATGTTGACGGAGGCGCAGGAAGTTTCTTGCAGTCTTCTTCCTTCAGCAGGTAACCGAAATACTTGGCGATGATGCTTCTTGCGTCATCGAACGAAAAGATCTCAAAACTCAGGTCGCCCCTGGTCTTGGTGCTTATCTGCTTGTATCCGTTGATAACAAAGTAGATGTGGGCGAAATCCACGTACTGTTCAATGCCTGCATTAGCGGTATCTAAGATATTGATGCGCTGTCTTGCAAAAGCCGTAACGAAGCCGTTTACGTATTCCTGCCTTTCAGCGCTGAGCTTAATTGTATCGTCGGCAACGGAAATGCCGGTGGCCACTTCTTGATCGGAGGCTGAAGCCTTTTCGGATTCGGAAGTCTCCGCAACCTGCTCTGAAGAAGCTTCAGAAGAAGATTCTGATGAAGCCTCTGAAGTTACTGCAACTGAGGTGATAACTGTCGTGCCGTTTGTTTTCTTTGCCGTAACGCATCCTGATACAGAACTGAGAATGAATCCCGCGCTTAAAGCCAATGCGCAGATCTTTAAGTTTTTCATAAATAATCCCTGTTTGTTTCTTTTAGATTTTTGTTTAGGGGGCCCCCTTAAACCCGGTCATTATAACACGCAAACGCCGTGGCTCATTCCATTAGATGCGGCAATCTTATGTGAACGCAAACTGCAATTCCTCGGCCTCTTATGCAGAGTTTGGCAGTAATCTTCCGCCGTCCGGGCGTGTTAATCTTCAGGAGGATAAGACGGAACATGCACAGCATAAAGGCGGATAATCCCATGAGAAAGATCTTCACTGCCATCGCGGTACTTGTAGGACTTCACATCATTTCGCTGGGGACGCTTTGCGCGGTCTTCCCCGTGGATAAACATTACGACAATACTTATGGAAAAGATACCGGCGTCGAAAGCTTTGAGTTCTATGCTGACGGCGGCATCGCAGGCTGTTTTCATTACAGGGCCAAAGTGTGGAAAGATGCCACGGGCTGTCATCTGTATTACAAAGACCAAGACGGTTTTGAGAAGACGTTCGTGCTTTCAAAGCTTGAATATCTGCAGTGCGCAGGCTTAAGTCAGGAGGACGCCGACGAGTTGGTTTCTTACGAAGGCTCAAGGGTAATGGATGGCATTACGACCTCTGTCCGGATCAAGTTCAAGGGCAGGAAAGAGATCGAGATCCCGAGAAAATGTTATGACCTTTCCAGATATGAACTCCCGTTCAGAAACGTTTTGGAGGTCGTCAGGGTCAAAAAAGAACATCTCGAGAATGATTACTCCGTAAAACTCAACAGCCTGCTCAGCAGTTATCTTCTCAAATACGGCGTACCTTTTTCCTCTTTTATCTATAACAAGTATCATAAAGAAACCAGCGGGACGGAAAGCCATTATTTCTATTACAAGGGTCTTAGCGGAAGGCATAGTACTGAAGAGCTGACCGCGTTCGAAAGACAATGCATAAATCACAGATTCTTCCGGGAAGACAGGCAGACTGAATCACTGGACTTCATGACAAAAGACTCGACGGTAGTCAGCCTGAACGGGCACAAGGCTTATATGAAAGCAAAAGAATCAGACGGCTTGGCGTATTTATTCATAGGCTCCGAAACGAGGGAAACGGTCGTGATATTATCCCCCATTCCGGAAGGAATCTCTTTCGAGGAATATAAGCAGGATGTCTGCGGCATCTTTGAAAACGCAAATAACGCAAAGGACAACAGATACCTGCTGGGCAGCGCCGTCCTGGCCGAAACGGCCGCTCTCTTTGCCGCAGCCGTTGTCACGGCAGTGGTCATGTACTGTCTGCGCGATAAGAAAGCGCAGTAATGCTTTTTAACCGACTGAAGAGTAATCGAAAGTGGCGGGATTGCCGTTTATGTCATCGTAATAGATTATCTTCTTTTTGTGGTCCCACGAGGTGAGAGTGCCGCCCCAGAGCGGCGCGAAAAAGTCGTCGCTCGCATCGTATTTGCTGCCGTTATGGTCTCCTTTGTAATGGCAGGCGATGGTGTTTTTATCCTTCTTGTAGCCGTCGTTCCCGCGCTGCTCGTCGGTCATCATGAAGTAGGACAGGCAGTTTTCCCTGCCCATTACGAACGTCGGATCGATGTGATAGTTCTTTCCGTTTATCGTAACGTAAGACCATCCGTGACCCTCGCCGTCATTGCCGTTGCCGCCCGCTACCGTAGCGTCAACGCCTGATTGCAGCAGAAGGTAAGAGTAAGCTGTCGAGCATTCGGAGCAGATCCCGTGCCCTGTCGTGAGGAACCTGTATCCCGAGAAATGCATGAAGGGATCGTCGTTCATCTTGTCGTAGGATTCGTAATCGTAGGAATAAGCTTTCGAAAAGTAGAGATAGAGCGCAAGAGCCTTCTCGAAATCGGAATAATCGTCCCTCAAGTTCTCGTTCAGGATGTTAGTTACGAGCTTCTCAAACTCGGCTTCCTTGGTCTTCAGTTCTTCTTTGGAGATCTTGTACTGGAATGTCGCCCTGCCGTTCTTAAAGGCACCTGCGTAATTCGATTCCGTATAATCCGCGTAAAGGAGATGGAACTGGCTCGGGAACTGACCGATCATCCAGTCGTAGGTGTGCTCGTCCTTGACCTCAAAGTCATCTTCGCCGTTTTGGACCGCTTTAACATAGTTACAATAGGCCTTGTACATGTCTTCGCCCATCATTTCGCGGAAGATCGATGACATGACGACAGGCTTGAACTCGAAATGACCCCTGGCCTCTGTGGTCGTAGGGGTTTCCGTCGTCTCTGAAGTTGTTATCACGATATGCGAGGTTACGGCCTCAGGCTGCGCAGCGGGAGCGGTGACGGCACATCCCGCAATCAAGCAGGCTGTGACGAAAACGCTTACCAGATTTATCAATGCTCTTTTCATGTTTATTCTCTTAAAATGTCCTATAGGCACAAATTGCCGACAGGATTATACATCAAGGCATTGAAAATATTGTGGCAAAGTATCGTGACGGCTTATTCTTCCCTGATATACACGGGCATTTCAAGATAACCGCGTTTCTCTCTGAAATATGTGCCGCTTGAAACAACGCGCCTGTCATGTCCGCCGGGCGAGACCCAGATGCCCTCGGGAAGATAGAAATCCACCCATCCGTCCTTGGCGAAAACGGGCGCCACGAGGACTTTATCTCCGATCATGTACTGCTTGTCCAGGAATGCACAGACAAGGTCGTTCTGGAATTCCAGGACCATAGGGCGCATCACGGGAAGGCCGAGTTTACAAGCTTCTTCGCGCGCTTCATTGATATAAGGCATCAGCTTTTCCTTGAGGTTTACATAGTGCCTTAAGACATCAACGGATTCCTCGTCGTAGTTCCACGGCACGCGGTAGGATGTACTCCCGTGGAGGCGGCTGTGCGAGCTCAGGAGCCCGAATGCCGCCCAGCGCTTGTAAACGTCAGGTGTTGACTTGTCCTCAAACCCTCCGATGTCGTGGCTCCAGTACGAGAAGCCCGATAGCATGAGCGAAAGCCCGCCCCTGATGGTCTGTTCCATCGAGGGATAGTCCGAGTGGCAGTCGCCGCCCCAGTGAACGGGGAACCTTTGGCAGCCTGCGGTCGCACTCCTTGCAAACACCACTGCTTCGCCCTTTCCTCGCTCCATTTCAAGAAGCTTGAAGACCGTTTCGTTGTAAAGATATGCGTAGAAATTATGCATTCTCAAAGGATCAGACCCGTCCGCAAAAACAACATCTTGGGTAGGGATCCTCTCGCCGAAGTCCGTCTTGAAGCAGTCTACGCCGATGTCAAGGAGCGCCTTGAGCTTACTCTGATACCACTTTGCGGCGTCCTTGTTCGTGAAGTCCACGATGCCCATTCCGGCCTGCCAAAGGTCCGTCTGCCAAATGCTTCCGTCAGTCTTCTTTATGAGATAACCGCGGCCCGCCGCCTCATCGAACAGCTCGGACTGCTGGGCGATGTACGGGTTTATCCACACGCAGACCATGAGGCCCCTGTCGTGAAGCTTTCCGATCAGGTCTTTCGGATCGGGGAACATTTCGTTGTCCCAGAGGAAGTTGCACCAATGGCTGTCCTTCATCCAGAAGCAGTCGAAGTGGAAGACCGACAGGTCGATGCCGCGCTCTTTCATGCCGTCAACAAACGACAGAACGGTCTTTTCGTCGTAATCGGTCGTAAACGAGGTTGAGAGCCAGAGCCCGAAAGACCAGTCCGGGAGGTCCGGCGCGCGCCCCGTGAGTTTCGTGTAGAGCGTGATGACATCCTTCATGGACCGGCCCGCAAACAGGTAATAGTCAAGGCATTCGCCTGGCACGGAGAACTGGACTTTCGAGACGTTCTCGGAGGCCACCTCAAAGCTGATCTTTTCCGTATGGTTTACGAACACGCCGAGATCGTTGTCCGTGATGTAGAAGGGGATATTCTTGTAGGCCTGTTCGGTGAACGTTCCGCCGTCCTGATTGTCTATCTCTATGCTCTGACCGTTCTTAATGAAGTTTCCGAACCGCTCGCCCAGGCCGTAAACGTGTTCGCCTACGCCGAGGCTCAGCTGCTCCCTCATGTAGTTTCCGTTATTGCCGTTTATGTAGGCGAGAGCGCCATCGCACGATCTTGTTATCAGATGGCCGCAATACCATAAGCCGTAGCCGTAGTTTTCCTTGTCTATCACGAGTCTGGCGCTGCCGCTTTCGATGGTGAGCTCGGCGTCGTCTTCGCTGACTTCAAGGCAGGCGTTTTTGTCGTTGAGCCTGAAGTAAGACGGCCCGCACGTTTTGTCACCCTTAAAGTGATATGTCTTTATATGGAATGCGTTCTCAAAAGGCGAGGAGATCTCGCATGTTATGTAAGGGCCGCTTAAGGTGCAGCCCCTGTTGTAAACATGAAAAGACGGGATCGTCAGGATCACCTTGTTTTCAAGCTTTTCAATGAACCGGACTTCACGGGCCGGATGAATGTCAAAGCCTTCCGCTGTCCTCCATGCGCCGTCCGTAAATTTCATAACGCTATGACAACTTAAAGGAAACCCTTTAATTCAGCGGAACGAACGGGCTTGAACCGGGTTCTCTCTTGTACGGCTCTTCTTTGTTGCTGTTCGTGCCGGCAGGCTTAAACGGGTTTACCCCGCCATTCTTAAACGGTGAATTACCGCCAGAAGGCTTGGTCAGAGGAGCTGCCTGCGGCTTGGGCGGAGCCTTGTGGAAACCGGAATCATCCTTTTTCGACTTGGAACCAAATGAACCGAGTGATCCGGAACCAAGTGATCCGGAACCAAGTGAACCGGAACCAAGTGAACCGGAACCAAGTGAACCTGAACCGAGCGAACCTGATCCGAGTGAGCTTGAACCGAGTGAACTTGATCCCAAAGAACCCGATGAACCGAGGGAGCCTAAAGATCCTAAGGAGCCCAGGGATTCTGATGATCCCAGAGAATCAGAAGAACCTAAAGAACCCAGTGAACCCAATGAGCTTGAAGATCCGAAAGAACTTGAGGATTCAGAACCCGCAGACGGGCCGAAAGAGCTGCTTCCGGAATCTGACAGGGTTGTGAGCGGACCTGAACCGGACGAACCGATATGGAACATCTCGTTGGGATTGATGTGCTTTTTGTGATCTGCATCCGTCAAAGCAGAAGCCGACGGTCTGTAAGGCCCCGGGAATCTTGCTTCAAGGGGAGACGGCTCAGCGGCACTTGTACCGGAATCTGAAGAATCCAAAGGTTTAAAGAGTCCGGGGCGGACTGCCGTAACGGGAACTACCGGCTCAGATGGAGCGCTTGCTTCCGGCTGGCTTGTCTCCAATGCTTTAAATGCATTGACGCCGGACGTAACCTTCGGTGCTGCGTTATCCGTATTTGTTGATCCCAAAGGCTTGAACGCGCTGAATGCGGGAGCAGCCGCAGTAGCGGGAGCAGGTTTCTCTGCCTTTGTTTCAGACGCGGCTGCCGGTCTGAATGCGCCGGGACGGCTAGCTGATGAAACTGATGCGGCACCTCTGGGTGCTGCGGCAGGCTTTTTGGGTTCCAGCGGCTTGAACGGGCTGGAATTTGCCGGTGCGTTTGAAGCAGCTCTTGTTGCTCTGGGAGCGGGCTTATCGGTATCATCGGAAGCTTGTGGCCTGAATGCGCCGGGACGGGCTGTTGATGAAACTGTTGCAGCGCCTCTTGGAGCTGCGGCAGGTTTCTTGGGTTCCAATGGCTTGAACGGGCTGGGAATGGCCGGTGCGCTTGAAGCTGCATCGTTCTTGGGAGCGCCCATGTTTGCAAAATAACTTGCACTGGCCGATCTCTGAGGCAGTACGGTCTCGGGATCTTTAAGAGCAGGCTTTTCGGAGGATGTATCCTCTTCTTTTGATGAAGGGATACCCTGAGGCGATCCGCAGCTCCAGCAGAATTTCGCCGTTTCCGGCAGCTTCACCTTGCAGCTCTTACAAGCAACCAGCGAGGTGTTGCACTTATCGCAGAAAGCAGCGCCTTTCGGCAGCAGATGCCCACATTCCATACAAAACATATAAAAAAGCCTCCCGACTTAAAAGCCCAAGCGGTAAACGTCCAACAGCACTATTATACAACAGGATATATAAAAAATGCTTGAACTTGTGTCAATTTAATGATTTGTCGTCTGTGACACATGAAAATCAGGCATGTCAGGCAGGAACAGCCGGTAAGATCAAACGCCCGATTCGGGGCCTTTGTAGCGGGGCTTGCCGACAGTACCTTTTCCGTATTCGATCGCGTCCTTGGGGCATTGGTTGATGCAGGCCATGCAGTGAGTGCACTTATTACCCCATACGGGTCTGTTGTCCTTCATGGTGATGTTTGACAGAGGGCAGACCTTAACGCACTTCCGGCATGCTATGCACTTATCGGTGGCCTTGAACTTTTTCGTCTTCATGAAATCCTTGTAATAGATGTCCCTGACCCATTTCGTGACCGAATACTCAAGAGAACCGATCTTTTTGGTCTCAAGCACCTCACCGTTCACGATCAGGCCGATTATCCTGTCGATCTCGATCTCAGCCTTTTCCAGGATGTCGATGTTCTCTTCGACCTTTTTCGTCGTAAACAGAGCTATATAGTTCTGGGGCATTTCGACCTGGGCGGAACCCATATATTCAAGGCCTTTCTGCTCACAGAGTTCACTGTACACCTTTGGGGTGATGCCCATTGAAGCGGCGCACGTGACTATAAAGTATGCCTTGATCCCTTCAGGAAAACCCGCCCACCCGAGAAAATCCGTCATTGCCCTTGCGGGCGCAGACATGTAGGAAGGGCAGACGAAGACATAGACGCCGGATTCAGTGAATTCAGGCCTTTCCATGGTCTTTGTATAAGCCGTGATGTCAACGGCTTCCTGACCGACCGCTTTTGCTATCCTTCTTGCAACGAATCTGCTGTTTCCCGTACCGGAAAAATAAAAGACCATGTCAGCACTCCCCGGTCACTTGGAAAAGCTCTTTTTGATGTATTCGGCAAAGCTCATGTCGCCTGCTATGGTGTCGCCCATCATGTCGAGTGCTGTCACTTCATGACCTGCCTCGATCAAAGACCTGAAGATGTCCGCGCCGAGATTGCCGTATGCGCCTGCCAAAACCACCTTCATCCGAATGCCCCCGCTTTCAGGCTTTTTGTAATTTTATCACACGGAAGGCCCTGATTCTTTATACCTGGAGGGAGTCTTACCGCTCAAATCACAAATTATTCATACAATAGCCGTATGAATGTTCATTTTTGCGTGCAAAAATGTATATGTGGAATTAAGCCCTCAAAAAGATTTGCATGCAAGGAACAACGCCAGTATGGAAGCTTCGGCAAAGAAAGATCAGATCAAGAGAAGTCCGCCGTTATCAGTGGGAGACGTTTTCGGATATCTCGTTAAGAATGCCTTTGCGTTTACCGTCGGAGTAATGGCTCTTGTTCACCTGGGGCTTATCGTCATATTCCTTCTGGCGGACGTCCTGCCCCTCGTAAGGTTCAACTGTCTCAGCGTTATCGTTTACATCTTCTGCTACGTTCTGTGCCGTTTCGGCCACATCATGCCGGCGTATTTCAGCATCATCTTAGAGGTCACGGTCTATTCGATCGTTTCGACATATTACGTCGGACTGAGATGCGGAACCTACTGTTTCCTGTTCTCGATCATACCGATAATCATCTACTTCGGATGCAATCTTTATACGGGAAGGAGCAGATGGAACATAGTCCTGATGCTCATCCTGAACTTCACGACCTTCATCATCATCTATACCAGGTTTACGCAGGAGCCCCCGATCTTTGAGGTTGATGAGCTGTACATGCTGATACTCGTGATCTACTCCGCATTCGCCATGATCTTCTCGACCATGTTCTACAACGCGATGTACATCTATTCGAGCGAGAACAAGCTCACGATCCTCGAACAGAAGAACAGGCAGCTGTCTGCTGTTGCGCATGAAGACGCACTGACAAGCCTTCTGAACCGCAGGGGATTTCTCCCGCTCATCAAGTCGCTTATGGCAGATGATGACGAAAGCAAGTTCTGCGTTGCGTTCTGCGACCTTGACGATTTCAAGCGGATAAACGATTCCTACGGACACGAGGCCGGAGACGAAGTCTTAAAGCACGTCACGACGACCATCAGAGAAGAGCTCCCCGGCTGCGACATCTGCAGATGGGGCGGAGAGGAATTCGTGATCCTCTTGAAAGACTGCGATCTTTTATCCGCGAAAGCTAAGGTCGAAAGATTGAGAAAGACCATAGAATCCAACCCCACGTCCTTTTTCGGCAAGCAGATCTTCGTAACTATCACGATAGGCCTTGAAGAATATCAGGCCGGATACGCCGAGCCAGAGCAGGTCATAAAGAAGGCCGACGAGCGCATGTATTACGGCAAGCAGCACGGCAAGAACATCCTTGTCTTTGAGGATGAGCATCAGGACTGAGCGCTTTGTAACGGGTCCGGCTGTGGCAAAAATCTATATTTTTTGATAATATGAAGTAGACTTTTACGTTTTGGCTGATGACGTGCTTTGAACTGTTATGAATACCGTTGGACGAAAACCGAATGAAGATCTGAAGACCCTCGGCCTTGTCATAGGGGGCATACTGATCAACATACTCTTCGCGAACATCGCGTCCCTGTTAAAACTGCCGTTCTATCTGGACTGCATCGGAACGATCTCGGCCGCTATAACTGCAGGGTTCCTCCCCGGAGTTCTGGTCGGTTTCTTCACCAACGTCTTAATGTATTTCTTCAACACATATGTCCTTGGCGCCAAAGATGACATGACGCTCTATTACAGCGTCGTAAGCGTACTTATCGCCATGTTCGCCGCTACCTTTGCTCAGAAGAAATACTTCAAGATGGTCTCTGCCAAACTGCTTATCCCGATCCTGGGATTCGTCCTTCTGGGCGGCGGATTAGGCTCGGTCATAACATGGGGCCTTTTCGGAAACACGATGGGCGAAGAGCTTGCCTCTTCATTAGCAGGAAAGATCTATCTGAACTTTGCCCACAACGCCTTTATAGCGCAGCTCCTTGCAGGACTTATCGTTGACATTCCGGACAAGATAATCAGCACGATCCTTGCATTCCTGATCTGTAAGTTCTATCCGAAGAAGTTCAAGCCCGCAAGAGACAGGATCGACCTTGCCGCGATCGCAAAGAGAGGGTTCTCCCTCAGTGCAAAGATAATCTTATCGGTAACCCTGATCTTTGGTCTGGCTGCTACAGTCGTTACCATCGTTTCCTTCCAGCAGTTCCGCAAGACTATCACCGATTCCGAAGCCGAGTATGCCACGGATACCGCAAAGTACGCAGCATCCCTGATCGACGGCAACATGGTCGACGAATACTTAAGGATCAAGGAAAACGCCGATAACTATTACATCATCAACAAAAACCTGAAACTCATCTGGAGCAGTTCGGACAGGATCAAGTTCCTCTACGTATATCAGTTCCGTGAAGACGGTGTCCATGTTGTCTTCGACGTTGATACCGAAGAAGTAAAGGCAAACGATACCGGAGACGTAATAGACGTTGATCCGTCGCTTAAGGATTCCCTTGAAGACCTTCTCGCCGGCAGGGAGATAGAACCCGTCATGGCCAACGATGAGCATGGCTGGCTCATATGCGGCTTTGCCCCGATCTACGATTACCGCGGAAAATGCAAAGCCTATGTCGGCGTTGACGTCTCGATGCCCAACGTAGGCCATGTCGAAAGGGCGTTTACATTCAAGATCACGACCGTCCTGATGGGATTTTTCATCATGGTCCTCACATTGAGCGTTTATCTTGCAAAGCGTTTCATCGTATCGCCCGTCAACAGCCTCGCGAAGATCGCGGGAGAATTCGCTTATAACGACGACGAGGCACGTAAGGAGACGCTCGACAGCTTCAAGGAGATCGAGATCAGGACCGGCGACGAGATCGAACATCTGTATAACGCTCTGGCCAAGACGACCAAGGACACGGTCACTTACATCACCGAATCCCAGCACAAGAACGAGGCCATTTCCAACTTCCAGAGCGGCATGATCAGCGTCATGGCAGACCTTGTCGAAAGCCGCGACAAATCGACCGGTACACACATCAAGAACACTTCCGCTTATGTTGAGATCATCTGTGACCAGCTCATCAAAGAGGGCCTCTATCCCGAAGTCGTCAACAAGGCATATAAGGATAACGTTGTCGCATCCGCGCCAATGCACGATATCGGAAAGATCAAGATCTCTGACACGATCCTTAACAAGCCCGGCAGTTTCACAGACGAAGAGTTCGCGATCATGAAGACGCACTCTGCAGAAGGCGCAAAGATCATCGCATCGGTCAAGAAGACCGTCGAGAGCGATGTCCTCAAGGAAGACTACCTCGGCGAGGCCGAGAACATGGCCCATTTCCATCACGAAAAGTGGAATGGCAAGGGCTATCCCGACGGCCTCAAGGGCGAGGAGATCCCGCTTTCCGCCCGCATCATGGCGGTCGCAGACGTTTTCGACGCGCTGGTCGCCGAGCGTGTTTATAAGCCCGGCATGCCTTTTGACAAGGCCATGGGCATAATCAAGGAGAGCGCAGGCGAGCACTTCGATCCCGTCATCGTTCAGGCCTTTGTTGACGCTGAAGATAAGATAAGGGCCGTCACGGCGAAGATCCATTGATCTATTTTTACCGTGCAGCGGCTCTTAAGTGCGCGCATTATCTGTTTGTTTTCTCTATTGAGTAAAACGGATGATGATGGATTATAATATTCAGCATGGATATTAAAGATAACAGGATCGACGAGGGGAAAGCCTTTGACTGGGGCAAGACCTCGGAGTTTTACGCAAAGTTCAGGGACATCTATCCGGATGTCTTCTATCAGAAGGTGGCTGACAGAGGTTTGTGCGTGAAGGGCCAGAAGGTCTTGGACCTTGGCACGGGCACGGGAGTTCTGCCACGCAACATGTACAAGTACGGTGCAAAGTGGACGGCTACGGACATCTCGCCCGAGCAGATCGAACAGGCGAAAAAGCTTGCGGATGAAGCAGGCATGGACATTGATTTCAAGGCGGTCTCCGCCGAGAAGATCGATTATCCGGATGAGACTTTTGATGTCATGACCGCTTGCCAGTGCTTCTTTTATTTTGACCATGAGAAGGTCGCGCCTGAGTTTGCGCGCATCCTGAAGAAGGACGGCAGGCTAGTGATCTTATATATGGCATGGCTTCCGTTTGAAGATGAGCTGGCGGGAAAGAGCGAAGACCTGGTCAGAAAATACAATCCGGCATGGACGGGCGGCGGCGAGACAAAGCACCCGATACACATACCGGAAGTGATGTACCGCTATTTTGACCTGGAAGACAGCGAAGAATACGATGTCCCCGTTCATTTCACGAAAGAGTCCTGGCACGGCCGCATGATCGCCTGCAGAGGTGTCGGCGCGTCGCTTTCTCCTGAAGAGCTCGCCAAGTGGGACAAGGAACACAGGGCGCTTCTGGAAAACTATCCGGAAGAATTTGATGTAAAACATTACGCAGCGATTGCTGTCTTGCGTGCTCGCTAAGGTCCTCCGCGCCCGCAAGCGGGCTTGTGCGGAAATCGCTCGCAGCAAAACAGCAATCTTGGAGAAAAATATGGAATACAAACTAGCAACAAAAGAAGACATAGAGCTCATGATGAAAAGCCGCCTTGAGATGCTCAAGGTCGTAAATAACCTGCCGCAGGACTATCAGTACTCGGATGAGATCGTGAAAGAAAGCCGCGAATACTTTCTTAACGGCGACCAGACGACCGTGCTCGCAATCGACGACGGCGAAGTCGTAGGCTGCGCGTCAATGAGCTACATGTGGATAATGCCCACGTTTTCGCATCCGACGGGAAAGAGGGCGCACCTCATGAATGTTTACACGAGGAGCAGCCACCGCCGTCAGGGGATCGCGCGCCAGATGTGTGAGATGCTCATTGAAGACGCTTGGAAAAGGGGTGCGACGGAGATCAGCCTCGATGCGACCACGATGGGCAGGCCGCTTTATGAAAGCCTCGGATTTACCGCATCAAGCGAAGGCATGGTGCTGACGAGGTCATGAGCGCTACTTTAAGACAGGCAAAAAGAGAAGATATGGAGACCATCTGGAAGATGCAGGTGGAAGCATTTACTGACCTTCTTGAAGTATATCAGGACTACGACATGAGCCCCGCGGCTGAGGGATTGGACAAGGTCATGGCGAGGTTTGAGCAGCCTTGGACCAAATACTATTTCATCGAATCCGAAGGCAAAGACGTGGGCGCCATCAGGGTCGTCGATAAGCAGGACGGCTCGAGGAAGCGCATCTCGCCGTTGTGGATAATGAAGGAATTCAGAGGCAAGGGTTATGCCCAGGACGCGATCAGGGCGGTCGAGGATCTGTACGGAAAAGACAACTGGTGTCTCGACACGATCCTGCAGGAGAAGGGCAACCTCCATCTGTACGAGAAGATGGGTTACAAAAGGACCGGCCGTATCGAGCACATAAACGAAAGAATGGACATCGTATTTTACGAGAAGGATTGAAACATGAGACTCAGGGCATATGAAAGAGAAGATTCACCCATCATCGCAAAGTGGGTCAGGACCGAAAAAGAACTCTACCAGTGGTCCGCTGACCGCTACGGGTTCTTCCCCCTCAAGCCGTACAGCGTTGACGAGAACTATGCGCCCGCGATCCCCACGGGACGCTTCATTCCGCTGACGATGGTTGACGAGGGTAACAATGTTACAGGGCATCTTATCGTGAGATATCCGGACGAAAATGACGATTCTTCCGTCAGGATCGGTTTCGTAATAGTTGATCCTGATCTTCGCGGTAAGGGATACGGAAGAGAACTCTTAAATCTTGCGATCGGATACATAAAAGAGAACCTGACCGTGACCAGGGTAGATCTCGGTGTTTTCGTAAATAATCCCAAAGCTGCCCAGTGCTATGAATCAGTCGGATTCAAGAAATATGGAGCGCATGTCATTGATACGCCCTTCGGCAAGTGGGACTGCATCGATCTGGAGATGTATATTTAAGGAACGAACGGATCGAAGATACTGTCACTGATCATCTGGTTATCCCCGCCCCTGTCCTTCAGGAACTGGCCGAGATACTTCTCATTAACTTCCAGTTTGGTCTTTTGTGTGACATCGAGATACTGGTCAAGACCGGGATCCTTGTCGTAATCGTTGACCTCGTCGGCAACTTTTCTGATCCTGCGTGATACGTGTTTCGAGAGAAAAGCCATCACGAACGTCAGCGCGATCGATATGAGGGTGATTACCTCCAAAGCACTGAAGAACACTATCAGGAATGTTTTGAAGCCGCTTACGCTGAAATGATCCTTGAACAGGACAAGCGTCATGAAAATGGGAATGACCAGCGCTGCGATTATCGGGATCCATTTCCATTTGCTTCTGGCCATTTCGTTAATGAAATCCATCTTGTCGGTGGCGCTCGTAGTCGGCATCTGGCCGCTTGCTTCACCTGTCTGTCCGTTTACGGCAAACTGATACTGCTTGTCATCAAATTCAACGGTCATGAACCAGACGGGAAGAAGACAATACCTGGTCTTGACGTCGCTCATCCATGAGAAGGTCTTATCAGACCTTGCTTCATACTCATCGTATTTTTTCGCGATGAGCTCGGTCTCGGCGAGCGAGAAACTGTCCAGTCTTCTGAACATCTTATCAGCGAGGTCGGTTGGTCGTTTGTCGTACTTGTCGGCATAAAAGCCCTGCAGGTATTTGTTTTCGAATTCCACCAGCTCTGAATAGTCAAACGGTTCGATGGCCTCCATGAGTTTATTTGCGATCTTCACGGCCCCGTCAAACGGAACGCCTTTGACATAGTAAGTCAGCGTTGAATTGACTTCATAGACGACCTTTGAAGCGCCCCTGTCGAACTTGCCTGTTCCCGTCATCTCCGTGTTGACGTGGCAGTCAAGGAGCCAGAACGGGACATAGAGCGCCGTCATCTTTGTCAGACGGCACTTGGATTTGAATCCCCAGGGCGTATATTTCCTGGTCGAGATCCATTCCATCATGTTTTTCGTTGCCTGGTCCTTGTCGATCTTGAACGGAATGATGTAATCCGGCTTGAACTCACGGGTCATCCTTCGCGTGATGAGCGCCGGAGAACCGCAGAACGGGCACATCGTCGACATAGTGTTTTCATCCGCTATGAGCTCAGCTCCGCAGCTGTTGCAGACGATCTCGTGACGCTTTTTATCGGCTTCCGAAATATCCTGTTCACCCACGTAATCGTGCTCGCCGCCGGCACCGAACGAACCTAAGACCTCCATGGTCTCGGCATCGTAGATGTTGCCGCAGCTGCGGCACATCATGCCCTTAACTTCAGGCTGGTAAGTGATGTTAGACCCGCATGTAGGACACTTTGCAGATACTGCCGAAAGCCTTTCGATCCCTTTTTTCTGTACCGAAAAAGGATCGTTTCTGCCTGTGATGCTGGGCTGTTTGTTCCACATAATCTATTCCCTTATCTCTTTCCCATAACGAAGAAAATCCACCCGGAGACAATTATATCATGCGGCAGGGCCTTGGGGTTATCCCATCAGCGTTCTTTGCAGATAGTAGTCGCTGTTGCGGTTATTGTTTCTGTATTCCTTCGGCGTCATGCCGCAGTCCTTTTTGAGCACGTTCGTGAAATAGCTCTGGCTCGGAAACGCAAGCGAGGCGGATATCTCAGCGATCGAATAGGAAGACGAGGCGAGCATCGACTTGGCGGTCTCGAGCTTTTTGGAAAGGATGTATTCGCTGACCGAGCTCCCTGTCTCCTTCTTGAATAGGCGCGAAAAATAAGGCGCGGAGAGGTTCGTCAGAGACGCCAGGGCTTCCAAAGATATGCGCGTGTGAAGGTGCTCGTAGATGTAATCGATTGCGGTCCTGACGGCTTTGGAAGTGACGCTGCTGCGCTGCAGAGCGAGCATCTGCCTTGCGTAGTGAAGGCACATCTCGTTATGGATGTCTGAGATCTCTTCGGCCGTCGTTGCCTCATCGGCGAGGCGGATGTAGTAGTCGCTCAAAGAGTATGCTTCGGCCTGCGACAGCCCGCCGCTTATGCAGAAACGGGCAACCAGCGCGGTAGTTATCGTGAGGTGGTATTTGAGGTTCTGGAGCTTGTCGGAAGAGAGCACGCCGAGGCCCTTCTTCGCATGAAACGGCTCTGTGAGAAGCGTTTTTACCTTCCTGAGATTTCCCGAGCGGATCGTTTCGTAGAAGTCCATTTCGGGTGCAAGAGGCGCCCTGGGGAGCCCGTATTCCCTGTGGAGGAATTCCTGATACGATATCTTCTTGCGGCTTGCCGGCATAAGTCCTCCGATAAGAACTCAAATATGCGTGAGATATAAGTCTTTCAGCCGTTATTATAGCATGAAAACATAAAAACACGTTATGAAAAAGCAATAATGAACGGCGCAAAGTTGTTATTTTGAGGGCAGAGGGTATAAGAACATACAGGAGGCACATATGAAGAGCAAAAAGATCTTAAGCCTGGCAATGGCAGCCGCCATGATCCTTCCCACGGTATCCTGCGCCGCAAAGACAAAGACGCCCGACATCGACGGCTACAAGCTCCTCTGGAGCGACGAGTTCGACGGGAAGACCATGGACCAGAAGAAGTGGAACTATGAACCCCACGAACCCGGCTGGACCAACAACGAGCTTCAGGAATACACGACTTCCACGGACAACGTTTTCGTTAGGGACGGCAAGCTCGTCTTGAAGGCGATCAAGACCACCAAGGACGGCAAGGATTATTACACCTCCGGCAAGGTAACCGGCCAGAACAAGACCGATTTCCAGTACGGCAAAGTCGTCGTTTCCGCTAAAGTTCCTGAGGGACAGGGTCTCTGGCCCGCAATCTGGATGATGCCCAAGGACGAGTCCTTCTACGGCCAGTGGCCCAAGTGCGGCGAGATCGACATCATGGAGTCTTTAGGCAACGACACGACCACATCTTATTCAACGATCCACTACGGCGAGCCCCATGCAGAACAGCAGGGTACGATCGTTAAGGAAGGCGCTGAAAGCTTCTCTGCAAAATTCCATGAATACTCCGTCGAGTGGGAACCCGGCGAAATGCGTTTCTATACAGACGGCGAGCTGATCCTCACGGTCAACGACTGGTTCACAGCAGTCCAGGGCGAAGACGACAAGCCCTATCCGGCTCCTTTCAACCAGCCATTCTTCGTACAGATGAACCTCGCTGTCGGTGGCGACTGGCCGGGAAATCCCGATGAGACGACCGACTTCTCCAAAGCTGAATTTGAGATCGATTACGTTCGTGTATATCAGAAACCTTCTTACGACACCAACGTAAAGAAGCCTGAAAAGCAGTTCGGCAAGGCTGATTCCACGGGCAACTTCATCAGGAACGGCGACTTCAAAAAGACCGAAAAGCTTGATGACGACGTTGACTGGAAGTTCCTGCTCTTCAACGGCGGCGTAGGCGCAGCCGAGATCAAGAACGGCGAGATCGTCATCACATCTTCCAACTGCGGAACCGAAGAATATTCTGTTCAGCTCGTCCAGCCGGACCTTCCCATGATCAAGGGCCACAAGTACAAGGTGACCTTCGACATCAAGGCCGATGAAGCAAGAAAGTGCATCGTCTGCGTATCCGCACCGAATGCGGGATGGATACGTTATCTGCCTGACACTTCGATCGACGTCCCGACCGACTGGAAGACCTATACCTTCGAGTTTGAGATGAAGGACAAGGACGACAACAACGGCCGCCTCGAGTTCAACATGGGCAAGCACGGCGACACCGCGACAATCCACATCACTAAAGTCAGGGTGGAGGAAGTCAAGTAAATAACCGTTGTTCCTTTCCAAAGGACGGCTTACCCCGGAGCATGCTGACCTCCGGGGTAGTTTTATATTATCAAATCAAGCGTGTATAATAGGATTGTTTTGAAATGCAACGCACTCCGGCAAACATAGCGAGGTAAGACTGTGAACATAGATCCCGGCATGCTCGATCAGATAGCTTTTTCATTGGCTGAACATTATCAGTGCGTTTACTATGCCGACATTGAAACCGGCCATTACATTGTGTTTGCCGACAAGCTCCCTGAGCAGGACGCAGAGTCGGAGTTCCCGACCGAGGGCGACGACTTTTTTGCAGACGCGCTGAAGAACGGCGTGCTGTTTATCCACCCCGATGACATGGAGCTCATGACCGCGGCGTATCAAAAAGACACGGTGCTTGAAAAGCTCTCCAAGAACCACAGCTATGCTGTTTCATTCAGATCTCTGATCGCAGGAAAGGTCATTCACATGCGTCACGTTGTGATGATGTGCAGGGACAAAAAGCACGTCATTTTCTGCCTCGAGAACGTTGAGGCGGAGTTCCTGGAAAAAGAAGAGCAGCTCAAGAAGCTCGCAAGTGCCAAGCTTCAGGCAAGGACGGACGAGCTGACGGGTGTTAAGAACAGCACGGCTTTCAAAGAGTACGTCGACCAGCTTGACGAGCGCATTGCGGCGAAAGAGCCCGGACTGCAGTTTGCCGTCGTCATGTTCGATATCAATGATCTTAAGCAGACCAACGACACAAGGGGCCACACCAGCGGAAACGCGGAGATCAGGGAGACGAGCAGACTGATATGCGGAACGTTCCAGCACAGCCCTGTCTTCAGGGTCGGAGGTGATGAGTTCGTGGCAGTTCTGACCGGTCACGATTATGCGCAGCGCAGCATTCTGATGAGCGTCTTCCACGACGTTACGGACGCCAACAGGCGCTCGGGTTCAGGGCCTGTCGTGGCCGCGGGAATGACGGAGTTCGGGAACGGCGACAATAAGTTTTCCGACGTGTTCCAGCGCGCCGACCGCCTGATGTACGAAAATAAAAAAGCTACCAAAGTAACATAAATTTCGGCGCTGGTTAATACCGTATCGCCACATTTCTACGCTTGTTTCACCTTTTGATGACGGTTATAACGTTTTTGGCGAGATGTCAAAAAGGAGAAACATATGTTGAAATGCAAATTCATAAACAAGGCAGCCGCAGCCTCTTTGATGGCGTGTCTGCTGCTCACTTCCTGCGCAGACAAGGCTGCCACGCCGCAGTCTCAGGGAACGGATGTAAAACAAGGGCAAACGTCTGTTTCGGCCGAGGCTTCCAAAGAAGCGCCTGCATCTACCGCACAGCCTTTGGATCTTGACGAGGACCTTTCAAAATACGACCTCAAAGACGATGACTCCTTAGAGCAGATCGTATCGAAAATGGAAGCAAAATACGGCGTCGACATCGTTTACGGCAAAGATGTAAGGACAGAGTTTGAGGATGAAAACGAGACTCTGATAGCGACGCCAAACACCAATGAAAAGGACGTTGCCACGGCGCTCAGGTCGATAAACGAAGGGCTGAACGCGCTTCCCAAAGGATTCATAAGACAGCTTCCGTATGGCAAGCACAAGATTTTGAAAATGTATCTGACGGGTCCCGTCACGGTCAAGGGCATCGAAGGGAGCAGCGTCCCCGCGTTTACGAGCGACTCTGATGACGAACTCTACCTTACTCTCGAGGTCCTGGAACAGGGCGTTGTAAACGTGCCGACGGTATTGCACGAACTTACGCACATAGTGGATTTCAAGCTCAAGCACGACGGACTTATGAAGGATGAGGAGTGGGCAAAGCTCAATCCGGAAGGCTTTGCTTACAGTGAGAGTTATGCGGACAACATGGCCGGAAAGAAAAATTCAGAGAACTGTTATTGCACGGACCACTACGTGCCTCACAACACCAACTGCTCAAGTGAGGACATATGGTTCTACTACAGCTACTCGAAAGTCAATGCCTATGAGGACCGTGCCACGACGCTCGAAAATCTGATCATATACAAGATGTGGAACTACGAGGTCGCGCCCGACCTTTACAAGAGCCCTCACATGAAGGCAAAGGCAGAGTTTTTCCTAAAGCTCGTCGAAAAGGATTTCAAGATGACAGATAGCGACAAAGAGGCGTGGAAAAAGGCTTTCGCGGCGATCAGCTGATAAAAAACGAAAAATCTGCCCACATCTTCGGATCAGTCCCATTAATGGCATAGACTGTCTGCTATAATCGGGCCAGATAGAGAAAAGCCGTTGAAATAAAGGATTAGAGGACTTTACGAAGGAGGTTTCCAATCTGTCCTCATAATCGATTTTCACCCTGCTATGATAAATGCAGGAAGCCGAAGAAATTCACAACAACAGAAAAAACCATAGAGAGTGCGCGAGGGACAAGCCCTGTGACCGCACAGCAACCTGCAAAAGAGTAAGGTGCTAAAGCTTGAACGATGGGACCAGTTTTTTAAGATCAAGCCTGTCGTTCGCGACGGGCTTTCTTAACCTCACGGCAAACATGGACAAGGAGGGATGAACCATGAAAGAAAAATGGAAGAAGATCTTTTCAAAGGACCACAAGCTGATGTATGAAGGATTTGTTGTTGACGGGATGCCTTACGGAACGGGCACGTCATATTACGAGAACGGCAACAAGTGCCAGGAGGGCGTTTTCGATGAGAAAGGACTGGTACATGGCAGGGAATACTATATGAACGGAAACCTGCGTTTTGAAGGCGCTTATACAAAGAACAAAGGGCGCGGACCGAACTACCCGACGTTCGGTACCTGCTACGACGAAGACGGCAATGAGATCTACTACGGTGAGCTGACCATAAGGAAGCTCGGAGACATGGGGTTCCCGAAGATAGTCAAGCCGGAAGAGTACGGTTTCATTCCCCCGAAGGCCGGCCCTGATTTTTTAAGACGTGTCTGGGAGCCTGAGGAATACAAGCCCCGCGGAGTCTTCTACGTAAAGGCAAGGGGCAGGGAAAGGGAAAAGCTCGTCGGATTCCTCGAACGCAACGGCTTTAAGTGCGGTGAAGACGAGATCACCACAAGGGAGAGCACGATCGCCTCAAGGTTCCCGCTGGAGATCAGGTTCGAAAATATGGAGTACGGCCATATTCACACGGTCACCAGCTCTGCCGCCGCGGAAGCTTCAAGAAAGACGTTCCGCGTCGATGAGTTCATGGACATCTTTGAGTACTCTTTTGCGTATGTTATCGTGTGACAGTTTGATGCTTATTATTTGTCTGAAAATAAGTGCTTTATATTAAGAAAATCAGGCATTTCAGGCTGATGAAAGAATTCAAAAACAGGTGTTGCATTTTGGAAAAATGTAACTTATAATCACCGCTAACATCATTTCGAAAGGAGGTCCTTTGCTATGAATCTGCGAAGACACGAATCTACAATTGCAAAATCATTTAATACTAAGGGTACATGGGACCTTCTTTCCGTAGGTTTATTCTAATTCCCGATTAAGAGATCCCATAAATGCCCTTTCATTACGAAAGGTGAGTTTTTATGGACAAAATTACAGGCCGGTTTGCGTCGGCTGACGTCTTCGCCTCACATGTCGAAGACTATGCCGCATCGCAGATCAGAAATATTCTGGACAACGAAGTTTCCAGAGGATCGAAAGTATGCATAATGCCGGATTGCCATCCGGGCAGGGTTGGCCCGATCGGTCTTACCATGACCGTTACCGACAAGGCAATTCCTCAGCTTATGGGAATCGATATCGGATGCGGCATGCTGGTCGCAAAGATAAAGACGAAGAACATTGAGTTTGCAAAGCTCGACAAGGTGATCCGTGACAATGTGCCTTCAGGCTTTGCTATTCGAAAAGCGCCTCACAACAAGGCTTCTTTCGAAGTGATCTCTGATCTCAGATGCATCCGTGCAGTCAATGGCGACAAGGCCTTGAAGAGCCTTGGAACACTGGGCGGCGGCAATCACTTCATCGAAGTCGACAAAGGCGAGGATGGGTACTACATAATCATTCATTCCGGCAGCCGTCACTTGGGCGTTGACGTTGCTGATTACTACACCGAAACGGCTAGAAGAAGGCTTTGCAACATGGGCAAAAACGTTCCGTACGAGATGGCTTATGTTGAAGGAACCCTTATGGATGACTATCTCCACGATGCTGCTATTACAACGGCTTACGCATCGCTCAACAGGGAGATAATCCTTCACGAGATCCTCAAGGGCATGAAGTGGAAGGAAGAAGATCGTTATGAATCGGTTCATAACTACATCGGAGTTCTTCCTGACGGCACGAAGATCCTTCGCAAGGGCGCGGCATCCGCGCTTGAAGGAGAGAGTGTCGTGATCCCTGTCAACATGCGTGACGGAGTGATCCTCGGCATCGGCAAGGGCAATCCAGATTGGAACTATTCCGCTCCGCACGGCTCCGGCCGCAGGATCAAGAGAATGGAAGTACAGAACAGCTACACGGTATCTGCTTTCAAGAAGGACATGAAGGGTATCTACACGACTTGCGTTGGAACGGAAACCTTAGACGATGCACCCGTTGCTTACAGAGGGCTGGACGAGATATTGCCGGCAGTCAGCGGGACCGTGGAAGTAAAGGAAGTATTGAAGCCCGTCTATAACTTCAAGGCGGGAAAAGAGAGGTAAGGATGCTGATACAGATAAGTTCAGGACAGGGCCCCGTTGAGTGCTCTGTCGGCGTTGAGAAGCTCTGCAAGGCGCTTCTCAAGGAGTATAAGGACTCTAGGATAGTCTCGGTCAATGAAGACTATTCCGGCAACGGATACAAGTCCTGCGTCATGGAGTTTGATGAAGACGTATCTATGCTCGAAGGCACGGTCTTGTGGGTGTGGAAAAGCACCATAAGGCCGGGTCACCAGCGCAAGAACTGGTACATGGATGTCAGTGTGATTGAGGAAGCCGAGACGGTCGGAGGGCTTGTTCCCGAAGACTGCGAGGTGACCACGATGCACTGCGGAGGCAAGGGCGGACAGCACGTCAACAAAGTTGAAACAGGCGTGCGCGTCTGCCATAAGCCAACGGGGATCGTTATTACATGTACAGAGGAAAGAAGCCAGGTGCAGAACAAGCAGAAAGCAATGAAAAGGCTCGCGGCTGTTCTTGCAGCAAGGCAGAAAGAGAACGAAGCATTAGCCGCAAACGGCGCGTGGAAAAAGCACACCCAGATCGAGCGCGGCAATCCCATACGAAGGTATGAGGGAGAAAAGTTTAGGAGGTGTTGTTTATGAGAGAACTTGACAGAGTTATTGGCTACGAAGACATAAAGAATGAGCTTTACAGGATCATCGACATCGTTAAGTATCCTGAGAAGTACAAGAAGTTCAGCGTATCTGTTCCGAAGGGTATTCTTCTGAACGGAAACCCGGGGATCGGAAAGACTCTTATGGCTAAGTGTTTCATTAAGGAAACCGGCCTTAAGACTTTTGTTATCAGGAAAGACAAGCCGGACGGAGACTTTGTCGATTACATCCGCGAGACCTTTGAGAAGGCTGCCAAAGAAGCTCCTTCGATCGTTCTTTTGGATGATCTTGACAAGTTTGCGAACGAAGACGATTATCATCCGAACGCGGAAGAGTACGTGACGGTACAGGCTTGTATTGATGACATCAAGGATTCGAAGGTAATCGTGTTTGCGACATGCAACGATTTCGAAAAGCTTCCTGAATCGCTGGTAAGAGCCGGGCGCTTCGACAAGTGCTACTTTATGAATTTTCCTGAGATCGAAGATGCGAAAAAGATCATCGCTTTCTATCTCAAGGATAAGAAGGTCGGCAAGGATGTTGATGTCGAGGAGATCGCCAGATTTATGGAATTCCGTTCATGTGCCGATCTTGAGATGGTGATCAACGAGGCCGGCATCTACGCAGGTTATGAGAATAAGAAGTGCATCAGTCAGGATGACATCCTGAAGGCAGTGATCAATAAGATCTTCGGCGGAAGCAAGCAGCTTGGTTGCGATCCTGAAAGCGAAAGAAAACTGGCGGTCCACGAGGCAGGTCATGCAGTCATTTCTGAGCTCCTTTTCCCGGGCCAGGTCGCGTTTATCTCTATTGCGGCAAGGAACCAGGGTATGAAAGGTTTGGTAAAGAAAAACAAGGATCCCCGCTCTTGCAGCAACTTTGAAGATATCGAAGCTGACATCATGATCTCACTTGCCGGCAAGGCGGCTACCGAACTCATTCTTAATGAGATCGATACGGGCTCAAGATATGATCTCCGTAACGCCAACGAGAGCATGAGGATACTCCTCGATAACATCGCAGCTTATGACTTCCACACTTGGTGCCATGGGCGTGAAACATCAAAGCGTGTTTACGATCATCTTGACGATGCGGTCGCAACAGAGCTTTCACGCTACTACATCAAGACCAAGAATCTGCTCGGCAAGAACCGTGAGTTCCTTGAGGCGATCGTTGAAAAGCTCCTCGAGAAGAAGACTCTTTCATACAAGGACATCGCTCCGATCAGGGAGAAGTTTGTCAAGGGCGGCAATAATGCTGCATAAAGAAAAGGACTTGAAAGATCATGTCGAAGGTAAATTACTATCTTGATTCAAAGCGGAAGGCTCTGCACCGTCAGAGGCGGTACGAGACTGCTCATAAAAAGCAGTCGAGAGCCAGAAGCTATGAAAAAGGAGAGTATTACTACTGGGGTTATTGTGTCGAACGCCAGAGGGAAATCGTGGATTACACATGGGTTAAGACCCCGAGAGGGACTTCGATCTGCGTTCCGCATTTCGAAAAGATCGGCGGTGAAGTCTTCATCGTCAGCCGTATCAGCAAGAATGCGAAATACCTTAAGAGAACTGCCGCCAAGAAATGGAGAAAACACAAGGTCAGCGAAGACAGTTTTGCCGGAAAAGGCTGCACTTACAAGAAGGACTACGACATTCCCTGGACGCTGCTGTGATTTGAAGCTTGCATAATTACTCGCAAAAGCATATACTTTGCATATATAAATGTCTGCGAGGTGATTAACATGGCTAAGACGATAAATATGTGCGTACGCGTAGATCCTGAATTGAAGGCGCAGGCCGAAATCATTCTCGAACAGTTAGGCATGAACATGAACGGAACGATCAACATGTTTTTGAATCAGATCGTACGTGAGAAAAGGGTACCGTTAAACTTATCTCTGAATAATGAGCAAAGCGTTTTGCCTGATATTCTTGTATCAAAGCAGGAAAGAGAAAACGGCATTGAAGGAATCGATGCCAGAAAATTGTTGGAAGAAATGAAGAAGATCGTATCAGACGCCGAAGTCCAGGAGACTAAGACTGACAAGGTGGTTGGCTGATGTCAAAATACAAAGTAATAGTTTCAAAGAATGTCGCAGGGCATTTGCTTTCACATGTTGAATTTATATCCAAAATCAGTATTGAGGCAGCAACATGAAGAACCCGTCAAAAGTATCTTTAAGCACTGCGAAGAGTCGCGGATATACAAAGTGCAGCAAGTGCTGGTAGAAATGTCCGCAACACACATTTTTGAGCTTTAACTGGTTTTATATAGTCTTCCTCGCTATTGGAAAAACCCGGCAGCAATGCCGGGCTTTTCTATGTAAGGTTATTTTCCGTTTTTAGGCTTGGAAGGGTGTTTACTGGTTGAAAAACCGAGCATGTAGTCGGCAGAGACATCGTACAGTTTGCAGAGCTTGATCAGATGACGGATCGGCATTTCATTTGCGCCGCGCTCGTACCTGGCATACATGGTCTGCGATGTTCCGAGGAAGGCAGCGACATACGCCTGAGTGTAATCAGAATCTTCTCTGAGGGATTTTATCCTTTCAATATACGCAAATGTTGTCGGCATGTAAAAAGTATATTAAGTAAAGATTATTACTATTGAATTTAGTACATATCTTTACTACACTATGGCTATTCAAACAGACATGACAACACCATTTACCTGTTTCCCGGTGGTCATGTCAGGGTACCAACCAGACGGTCTGACGTTATGTCGGGCCGTTTCTGTTTATCAGTCCGTTTAACGGGACATACCGATCCTGCCAAGATGCTACAATGACAGTGTAAAACATTGCATGACGCCTCCTTTTGAGCCATACTCGTTACCCATCGTCATGTTCCATCACCACCTTTCGCAGCGGTCCGGCTTCACCACACACCCGGGCCGCTGTTTTTTATGCCTGGCATAAATCAGATATAATTATCCTGAAGTTCAAACCGGACATGGAATTTAGGAGGGAACGGATATGCTTCGTCTTGAGAGCCGGAGTGTGCAGATAAAAAAGATCCTGGCAGGTGTGCTTATTGCACTCTTTTGCCTTTACATCATTCCTATGGTCAGCTTATCAGCCGGAACCGGCACAGGCGTCCAACAGCCGGATTCCTACACTTGGCAGCTGACTTATTATGCGGGCGTTTTCTCGACTGCGGTAACCTGTTCTGTAAACCCGTCTGCAACGATGGCGATACTGGCGGTCTTCGGATCGATAGAGAACGCCGCCGCTTATACGGACAATGCCGTAATGCTTAAGATCGCAGGTTTCCTGAACGGCATCCCGGTCATCAGGGAAATGGGGAAGACTCCTGTCGCCAATCCTTACGCGGCAGCTCTGCTCATTGTCATTGCGATCGCGTGGATCGTCGTGCATTCAACCGCAGTTTCTGAGTTCCTGGCAAAATGGATATCTTTGGACAAACTGGACAGGATCTGCAACAGCATCTACATCGCAGGCATTTCGCTCCTGCCATTAGTCAGTAATGATGCCCTGGCGGCAAATCCTCCCGGAGGGAAGAGCGCGGAGGCAGTGCAAAAAGCTTCTGCATTGATCTCGGGAACCTCCCGTGTAGTTAAACCGGGGATTGGTTCATATATTTTTGTGGCGATCGTAACTGTAGCTGTAACTATCCTCGGCAATTTTGTCTATTCATGCGTCAGCAACTGGGAAACGATCGTTGCTGCGATTCCCGTCAAGGGCACAAGCCTTATCTGGCAGATCGTCAAGGCGTTCATCCACATCGGACTCATTGTCCTGCAGATGTTTGCCCCCGTCGTCAGCTTTATCGTCAGCATTCATCTGGCCGTAGCATGCATATTCCTCTTCAGGATCCTCAAGAGGAATGCCCAGTACTATAAAGACATCTATGTGCATGCCATCTTAAGCAAGGTCTTCAAGCGGAACGATCCCTTTTCCGTAATCGAGAAGCGTGTCCCGAGAAAGTTCAAAAAGCTCTATCCGTCAATGGAAATGGCCATCTCGCTTTACACATTCCACGGTTATGCCCGCCTTGCAAAGCGTTCGAGAGTCTGGCTCATCAAGGAAGGAGACAAGGTGGACCTTGTTTATAAGCGTCTTATCCGTCAGCCTTTTGTAATCTCGTGGGCAGAACTTTGCGAAAAGCACGGCAACAAACCGGTATATCTCGAGCAGTGCCTGAGGTTCTTAAGGATCCGCACGGAAGACAGGAAGCTTGAACTCGTATTGTCCAATCACTACAAGCAGGAATCCGAAAAGCTCTCGGAGGTTTTAAGCCTCAAGGACTTCGAAGCACTCAAGCAGGAAAAGAAGGACGTAAAACAGCTCAAGAAAGAGCAGAAGCGCAAGCGGAAGAAGACCAGTTTGGGAGAGGTTTGAGATACTCTCTATAAGCCTGTGCCTTAATATCAGATGATCTCTATTTCTGCTGCTACGATGTCAGTAACAAGTTTAAGTATATCTGCGGGAACTCTTTCGACATGCCTGTTCTTACGGGCATTCAGATCCAAAGTTCTCATGTGTTCACATAAAATGACGCCGGTCGTTGAAGTCCGTTTATCAAGTGGTACATGAAGCGGAAAACTGTTATCGGTATTTGTAATCGGGCAGACGATCGCCAGTCCGGTCCTTTTATTGAATTCGTTGTTGCTTATGACCAGCGCCGGACGGTAACCTGACTGTTCGTGACCGGAATTGGGATCAAAGCTTACCTTTATTATGTCGCCTTGTTTTACCATACTTCTCTCCCGGCGGGCTCGCCCCAATCAAATTCCTCAGGCTGGTACTTACCCTTAAAACCCTCGAAAAGTTCTTTTATGTTTTTTCTCTGAGGAGGACTTACGCGTTCGATGATTATCTTACCGTCAGCAATGCTGATATCTACCGTCTCATTCTCAGACCATGTGAGGTCTTCGAGCATATGCTTGGGGATCCTGATTCCCTGGCTGTTGCCCCATTTTTGTATGTTTATGGTCATAAGGTCGCTCCTTTCAGAAGTTTATACAAAGTATATACGCAGAGTGATTGAATTACAAGTACAAAAACTGTCCTATTAATCGAATGCAATGTCCTCTCAGCCGTTATAAAATCAGCTACAGTGAGATATAGCCGCTCCGGTTTCGCAAAAAAATATCGTCCTATAATGTCGGGCCGGTCTCGCAAGAAAATCTCACGGGATAACGGGAAGCAAAGATTCAATTGAAGAGGGAGGATTAAAGTATGCAGCAGTTAACAGGTTCGTACATTTGGCACTATGTAAGCGACGAGAGCAAGATCGAAGGACTTAAAGAAGAACACCAGTATCTGGCCTGTTTCGAGGTCGAGGAGCCATCCGGCCCGGTCTGGAAAATGAGGCTGGTGTACTGGTTCGAAAAGGGCGCCAAGCTCACGATCTTCGAGAAGGACGGAACGCCGCACGACTTTAAGATCGAAGATAACGGGTTCTACATCATCGACGATATCGGTGGCAGCCAAGGCCCCAGGTGCTTCAAGCTTCGCGGCGTCAGGTATTGGACGGAAATACACGAGCCCGCGGTAAACCCTGATGACACTCTGACCATCGTCGGGTAGGTAGCGATCGCCGATTCGCAAAAAATTATTTTCGTATATTAGGGACCGCACCTGCGGGTGCGGTCAAAACAAATTTGAAGGGAGAAAGAGATGGAAGAAATCAAACTCAGATCATTAAGGCTTAAGGCCAAGGCAATCGGTATAGCAGGCAGCGCGGCACTGATATGCGCGCTTTTACTTGAATGCTGCACGTTTACGGGGCCGGCAGGCGCGGGTGCGTCTGTAACACTGCTTGAGTTCATCGGCCCGAAGATGATCACCGCTTTCGGACTGGTGGAGATGGCGATCGTGTTTTCACTGCTGAACTACGCGGTACCGCAGATACTGACAGGCTCATTCACAGGGCTCTGGGCAGGATTTATCTGCAGGGAGATCCTGAAAACCCAAGGCGCGGTTATCGGTGCGGGCGTGTACGTGCTCATCTTGTCAGCAGCGCTCATCCTGGCATCAGGTATCGTATTTGCTGTTGCAGAGCACAAGTACAAGGTGTATGGAAAGACCGACAGGAAATCCAGGCTTCTCAGGAAGCTCGAAATGTTCTGTAACGCAGCGCTGGGGCTCTCAATAGTGCTGTTATGCATTTTTGAAGCGCTGATGAGCCACAAGTAATTCGCAAAAAATAATCCTCTTCTAATAGAACGGCTGCACTCTCGGGTGCAGCCGTTTTTCGTATGAAAGGAGTTAACAAAACATGGGAAGAAAAACATCACAAAGTAAAGTAATTTGTGCTTCAAACACATTTTCACTATACGCTTTGGCGGTACCCGATTCAACGAAACCACCGGTTAATTTACAAAGAATTGAAAGAATTTTACAAACGCTTAATACGGAAGTGAGGTGATGAAATGCCGGGCAAACACAATAATATCAGCGGTTTAACGAAAAAGTATCTGTCTGCCAGGCGCCCTTTCCTCAAGGAATCGTCTTACGCGCACTACGCTGAACTGGCGGAAAACTACATCGATCCGTATGTCGGGAGGATGCATTTCGAAGATCTGGGCAGCAACCCGGCCGGAAAGTACATAGCAAAGCTCAAAACATGCGGTAAAACCTCCGGAAAAGGCGGTCTATCGGACAAAACGATCCGCGACATCTGTTCGCTCCTGAAAAGCGTTTACTACTTTGCAGCAGAGAACGGCGACTGCCCGTCTGACATGCGTTTTCCAAGGCTGACATTGTCAAAGCCTTCCAAAATGAAGTCACAAATACTGACAAAAACACATCAGAAGCAGCTTGAAGCCTATCTTACGGCGAACTCGAGTCCCGAAAATATAGGCATCATGCTCTGTCTTTACACAGGCATGCGGATTGGCGAGATCTGCGCTCTGAAGTGGTCTGACGTTGATTTTGAAGGCTGTCTGGTCAATGTCAACAGGACAGTGCTCAGGATCAGGAATACCGAGGCGCGAGGCAAACAGCCAAAGACCGTGATCGTAACCGGAACGCCCAAAACAGAGTATTCTCAGCGTTCGATTCCCGTACCTAAAGCAATTGGGAAGCTATTGAAGAACGAAGGCAGGATGATGCCTGGAGATTACTATGTGGTCACCTGTTCGGACAAACTGTTGGAACCCAGACGATATTACGAGAAGTACAAGCATATATTGCGAAAGTGCGGTATCACGACCGATTACACTTTTCATGCACTTCGGCATACATATGCAACCCGCTGCATTGAGAGCGGGATCGATCCGAAAGTAGTGAGCGAACTTCTTGGGCATTCATCAGTAACCATCACGCTCAACCGCTATGTCCATCCGACTATGGAGATGAAGAAACGCAGTGTGGAAAGGCTTTTGCGGTGATTTATCACAAAGTACTTTACTTTGATACGAATAGTATCGCCTAAAAATAGTTATTAAACAACAAATACAGGAGGTTTTAAAAATGAAAAGAAAGCTTACTTTGTTAATCTTAACCACGTTTGCCGTAGCTCTAATGTTTGGATGTTCTTCTACCCCTCAAACCAGTAATGTGAGTGAATCATCAACAGAAGCAACGACAACGACGACGGAAGCTACAACTACTACAACAGAGGCTACTACGACGGCAAAGCCAGTAACTGAAAGTGATTTTGATATAACAGATTATATTGTCACGTTTAGCTATGACAAAGAAGACACGCACTATTTCATGATAATTAAGAACAACAGTACAGAAGCTGTGAAACTTGATTTCAACTTAACTGCTTACGATTCAAAAGATAATGTTATTGGAGCAACTGATGCGTATGTATTTCTAGTAGGCCCCGGAGAGGAAACAATAGTTTATTCCTATTTTGATGATGTTAGAGGCGTACATCATGTTAGCCGTAAAATGACAATTATCGAAGACGTTAGATTTGAACCGCAAATCGGGAAACTAGAATCTGAAACTCATATAAACAAAAAGAACGTGGTTCTAACCATTACGAATAATGGTGATAACGAAGCAACTGAATTTTATGCATATCTATTGTTCTTAGATAAAAACGGAAAAATAGTAGATTGTACCAGTGAAGAGATCTATTCACTTAAACCAGGAGAAAAATACACTAAGCAATTTAACACATATCTCATATAAGTATTCATTTCATATATTCGGTGTGCAGCAGCTATCTTTTTTATGATTTCTGCCTCTGATTGTTTCAGTTTGTATGCTTTCAACGATTTCGATGAATAAGATAATTCAGTTATTATCCTTTCTTCTTCGATTAATGCGATGTCATCAAATGAATCGTCTTTTGTGTTTTCAATTATTTTATTGATAAATCCTGAAATGTTGAGCGTTCCCAGGAAGGTTAAGGCATCGTTTCTTACAATGTCATAAGCATACTGGCTTAAATTGATGTGTTGTCTTCCGTTTGGGCAAATAGGTTTTTGTCTCATAAGAATACTCCGTACATCATATATGAACTAATTTTATCACAAATTTAAATAAAAATATCTGAAATGAGAACTAAATATATTTCTAGCTGTACATGTTCAGGTTCACTATTTGAGAATATCATATGTGTAAGGAACAAGAAAACATCTTGCTCACAAATACTAGAAAAGATGGCATCACGAACATGCATGGCATGAGAAATGAGGTGTAAAATGAAAAACTTAACTCCCAACGAAAAGAACATTCTTCAGTTCCATATTGATGAGGACTTTAAAAATGTAACAAAGGATAATGTCCATGAGGTTGTATCTATTTTTGAAAAGTTGGATCCGGAAACCGCAAAGGCATTGATTGACAGAATGCCAGAGACAGTTAGAGGGATGGCTGAAATAGAGAAGCTTTATTCCAATCTTCTGAAAAGTGGTATGGATTCGTGTGAGTTAACGACAAAATCGTGTTTTGATACAGAAGATAAGATCGTTGATACTCTTGCGAAGGAAGTCGAGAAAGATATTCCATTTGAGCAGAAGCAGTATTATGTTGAACAGATGGTAGACGCGGTTGAGCGAAAGGAAAAGAAGGACACGGAACACCGCGCAACTGTGGACAAGATAATGAAGTATGGTGGTATAGCTCTAGCAGTTGGTTTGAGCATATTGGCATCGATTTTCCTTGGAGTTAATAATGATGGACCTAAAACGAATAATCAGTAAATATTAAAACATGATATACAGCCCGGCAGAATGCCGGGTTTTTTGTTAATATATGTTTGTTTAGATACTCCAGTGCATGTTTTCAGCTAGGTTAATACTATAATTGTTATCACGAATAATAACTCATAAAGTTGTTTTACAATGAACCCCAAATACTCAAAACTCAAAAACATAACCAGACCACAGTATCCTGACTTGCCGCCCATGCCCATTGAGGACAGGGCGGCTCAGTTTTCGCCGTTTGCGGCAGTGGTCGGGTATGACGATGCAGTTGAGGAGACGGCGCGCCTCACCGACAGCATGGTCGAGTTGAGTGAAGATGAGATCGTTTTGCTGAATGGGGCTTTGACCAGGTTAAGAGAGACTATGGCTGAAAAGCCGCAGATCAAGGTCACATACTTTGTTCCGGATGCAAAGAAGGACGGCGGAGCCTATGTCTCGAAGGCGGGGATCGTAAAACGCATAGACGATTACGAGAATGTGCTTATCTTTATTGACGGTGACAAGGTTGCTGTGAGCAGCATTATCAAGGTCGAGTTTGTAGATACGGAGAATGCTGATGGATAGAACGTATCTGGCGATCGACCTGAAATCATTCTATGCATCCGTTGAATGCGTTGAGAGGGGCTTGGATCCGCTCAATACAAACCTGGTCGTTGCTGATAGCAGCAGGACTGAGAAGACGATTTGCCTTGCGGTATCGCCTTCGCTGAAGAGTTACGGGATACCCGGAAGGGCAAGGCTTTTCGAGGTCGTGCAGACGGTTGAGCGTGTCAATAACGACAGAAGATATAATGCTCCGGGGCGAAGGCTGACGGGGAAGAGTCATTTCGGGTCTGAGCTCAATGCCGATCAGACGCTGGCGGTAGATTATATTGTTGCGAAGCCGCAGATGGCGAAGTACATGAGCACGAGCGCGAAGATCTATGGGATTTACTTGAAGTATGTTGCGCCGGAGGATATTTTCGCTTACTCGATAGATGAGGTTTTCATTGATGCTACATCTTATCTTGAGATCTATCATGTGGATGCACACGGGTTTGCGAGGATGCTGATACAGGACGTTCTTAAGGCGACGGGCATCACCGCGACAGCTGGGATCGGGCCGAACATGTATCTTTGCAAGGTCGCGATGGATATCGTGGCAAAGCATATTCCCGCCGACAAAGATGGCGTCCGAATCGCATCGATCAATGAGGAACAGTACAAGGAGCAGTTGTGGGATCACAAGCCTATCACTGATTTCTGGAGGGTTGGAAGAGGTACTGCTGCAAGGCTTGAAAAATACGGCATATACACGATGGGCGACATTGCTTTGTTCTCGGCCAACCGTGAATACATTGGAGTTTTGTATAAGCTGCTCGGCAAGAATGCTGAGCTCCTGATCGACCACGCGTGGGGAATAGAGCCTACTACCCTTGCTGATGTTAAGGCATATAAACCTGATTCGAACAGCCTCGGAGCAGGGCAGGTACTGCAGCATCCAACTAGCTATGAACACACCAAACTCATCGTGTGGGAAATGGCTGATACGTTGTCATTGGATCTCGTCTCGAAACGTCTCGTTACTGACCAGCTTGTGCTGACGGTCAGTTACGATCAGGTGAGCCTTGAGAGCGGAAATTATGATGGAGAGGTGACCATAGATTACTATGGCCGCGAGGTCCCAAAGCATGCGCATGGATTGATCAATCTGACAAAGCATACGTCTTCCACCAAGAAGATCACTGAGGCGGTCATGGAGCTGTTTGACAAGATAGTCAACAAGGAACTTATGTCGCGGAGGCTTAATCTTACGGCATGCAACGTGCTGCCTGAGGACGAGGTTCCTGAGAAAGAAAACTACGAGCAGATGAGCATTTTCGATCTGGAAAAGCCTGCGGAGCAAACTGATGATAAAGCACAGGAGCAGAAGGAACGTGCTTTGCAGGAAGCGATGCTCGAGATAAAGCAGAAGTACGGTAAGAATGCCGTTCTCAAGGCCAAGAACCTCCAAGAGGGCGGCACTGCGATCGAGAGAAACCAGCAGATAGGCGGGCATAAGGCGTAGCTTATCTTGAACTGTATTTACGGAAAGACAGGGTTAGATCCAGTTTAGGCGATCCTCAAAGGCGACCTTCGTGCCGCCTTTTTCTATCTTGCCGATCTCATAGCAATCGTAAGTCTGGCTGACGTGCTTCATGACGGATCTCTTATCCTTTTGGCTCGTCACGATTATGAATCCGACGCCGCAGTTGAAGGTTCTCAGCATCTCGTCGTCTGAGATGTTTCCGTTGTCTCTGATGTACTTGAAAAGGTTGAGGATCTTGATCTTTGAAAGGTCGATCTTCGCGCTGAGACCGTCAGGGATAACGCGGCAGAGATTGCCCTCAATACCACCGCCGGTGATGTGCGCCATGCCGTGGATCTTGTCGCCGGCGAAGAGGTCTCTGACGGCCTTGTAGTAAGGCGTGTGGGGCTTCATTATCTGCTCTATGAAGGTCAGCCTGTCGATCTTGTCGAGCTTGCTCTTGGGCTTCTTGTCCATAAGGAGTCTGACCAGGGAATAGCCGTTGGTGTGAAGGCCGTTGGATGCGACAGCGAGGACGGCATCGCCCTCTTTTATCGCGGAGCCGTCGATGACTTTGGAGCGTTCGACTATGCCCGCGATGCTCGATGTCAGGACATAAACGCCGTGGTCCACTACGAGCGGCTGGATAGAAGTCTCGCCGCCGACAAGTGAGCAGTCGTTCTCTTTGCACGCGTCAGAAACGCCTTTGACGAGAGTCTTGATCGTGTCCTTTTCAGCATTGCCGCAAACGATCGTATCAAGCACCGCGAGGGGCTTTGCGCCCATTACGATTATGTCATTAACGAGGTGGTTGATCATGTCATGACAGATCGATTCCGTGTAGCCGTATTCGATGGCGAGCTTCTGTTTCGAGCCCGGTTCTTCAGCCTTCAGGACGAGGACAGGATCTTTGATCTCCGGGAAGTTGATGTCGTAGAGCGAGGCGAAGGGACCGAGTCCGTTAAGGACTCTGTGATCCTTTGTTTCAAGGCTTTTCTCCATCTCTTTCTTGATCGAATCCGTGTATGCTATATCGACTCCTGCCTTGCTGTATGAAAGGCCGTTTTCTTCTTTTTCGCTGCCCGCGAGGATCTCGTCCGTCGTTACCTCGAGCACAGATGCGAGGTCTTTTAAGATCTCGATGTTGGGGAAGGAGGCACCCGTTTCCCACTTGGATATTGCCTGAAATGAAACGTTTAATTTGGCGGCCAGCTGCTGCTGGGTAAGGCCCAGTTCTTTACGCTTTTCGACGATGAAACGTCCCATCTTGCTGCTGTCTATCATGAAAGCACCTCCGGGTTTTCTTTTATGGTAACCGCGTGGCCTGAGCATTAACAATAACTGATGAATTGAGTTTAACACATGAATTCAACTGATGGTTGAATTTTAGAGATTTCAGAACGGAATGTGATATGCTAAATCCATGATCTACGTTATCTCTGACTTGCACGGATACCCGCATGAACGCTTTCTTCAGCTGTTGGAGAAGGCGTCTTTTGGCAAGCATGATTTTCTCTACATCTTAGGCGATGTTGTTGACTGCAACGGTGACGGCGGAGTAGAGACGCTTGATTGGCTTATGTATCAGACCAATGTGCAGCTGCTGCGCGGAAACCACGAGTCCATGCTGCTGGCAAACGCGTTTATTTTTGATGAGATAACTGAAGACAGTGTAAATGCGTACACGGCGGAAAAGGTCGACATTCTTACGAGATACCGGCTCGATGGCGGCGAAGTGACGCTTAAGGCCATGCAAAAGCTCCCGAAAGACACTCAGCAGGACATACTGGATTACCTTAGCGATTGTCCGCTTTTTGAGACGGTGAGTGCAGGAGGCCGCGATTATATTCTTGTCCACGCAGGGCTTGGCGAGTTTGATCCTAAAAAGAAGATCGAAGATTATTCGGAAATAGATCTGCTTTGGAATTGGCCCGAAATCACTGATGTTTACTACAAGAGAGTGATGACGGTCTTCGGACACAGGCCGACGTTTACTTTCGGTGATGAATACGTGGATAAGATCGTCAAGACCGATACCTGGATCGACATAGATACGGGTGCCGGATTAGGGCATGAACCGGTGCTTTTAAGACTTGATGACATGAAGGAATTCAGATTGTCCTGAATAGTTTCCTCAAGGATTACTCATGAAGCGTGTAATCCTTATCTTCATCCATTATCTCCAGCATGCATTTGGCCGGGATCTCATCAAACTGGATATTGATGTTTGTCTCTATCTCCTTGCGGACCACTGAAGTCATAGCAAATAATCCCGGATTTCCAATCTGCTTCCATGATCCCGGTCACGGAACGGTATGCCGATAAGAGGTTCAAGTACCTCCATATTAGCACGAAAAGCAGCAGGCTTAAGGGATTCAGATGATCTCAATCTCTGCGGTTACTATGTCGGTGACAAGTTTGAGTATATCTTCAGGGACACTTTCGACGTATTTGTTTTTGCGTGACTGCAGGTCCAGTGTTCTCATGTGTTCACATAGAATGACGCCGGTTGTAGTAGTTCTCTTATCGAGCGGGACGTGAAGAGGAAACTTGTTATCGGTCTTTGTGATCGGGCAGACGATGGCAAGCTTAGTCCTTTTGTTGAACTCGTTATTGCTTATTACCAGTGCCGGACGGAAGCCTGCCTGCTCGTGGCCGGATCTTGGGTCAAAGCTGACTTTAATGATATCGCCTTGCTTTACCATACTTCCCTCCCCGAGGGCTCACCCCAATCGAATTCTTCAGGCTTGTACTGTCCTTTAAATCCTTCGAAGAGTTCTTTTATGTTCTTTCGCTGAGGGAGACTCACGCGTTCAATGATTATCTTTCCGTCGGCGATGCTGATATCCACCGTCTCGTTCTCGGACCATGTAAGGTCTTCAAGCATATGTTTGGGGATCCTGATGCCCTGGCTGTTGCCCCATTTTTGGATGTTTACGGTCATAAGGCTGCTCCTTTCGCAAGTTTATACAAAGTATATACGCAGGCGAGGGAGATTTTCAAGGACAAAACAACACTGAAAAACTCTCGCCGGAAAAGTTGTCCGCATAATCTATTGATTTGTCCCATTAATGGAATGCAAGCATGAGATTGATGAGCTAAACAAAAAAATGGAAGAACTCACGATTGATGCTGATGCTTGGGATTATTCAATATCGGCTATTAGTGGCATTTTGGCTGGTATTATCGATATTGTTTTCGTCGGCGAATTATCTTTCAAGAATCTTAACGAGTGTAATGAAATTGGTTCAAATAAGATCAATGACATGGTAAAGAAGGTCGCTAAGCATTGCGGTTATGAAGAAGATCCTACTCTTTCTGACGAAGAAAACCTAAAAAAGGCTATACGAAAACTACAAGATTATCATTTAGCATCCGATCAAAATAACATTAAAAATGCAATATCAGATATCTAGGCGACATAAATAGTGATAAACCTGAAACTGATTTACTAGGTACTCCTCCGAGCAAGTTGGTTATACCTTTTAAATCAAATATATAGTTGTTTTTAGTTTTGTTAAACTGCGTTGCTTTATAGTAAATAAGAAATAGCCACCCTTTGCAAACCCAGTAAATCCAGCCATCCCTGACAAAAAGAAATTTCAAAACAGGGGTTGCACATCGAAAAATGATGTGTTATCTTATCGCTGATGAAGGAAGTGCCTGTCCGACATCCAACTCTAAGATTGAGTAGGATCGTGCAGGGCTTCTATTTTTTTATCTATATGACGAAAGGACAAAAGACAATGGAAACTTGTATGTTGAAAAGCAGCCTGAAATCCCTCAAAGCGTTCAATCTCAGAACGTTCGCATCCATATGCGCTTTTGACCTAAGTTCTTTCTCGAATGACATAAAAAGCTATAACCGCAACTATGGATCTGATGGGCGATTACGATGTTAATCAGGCTTTTGTTTAGGCACAGACAAAACTGTTTTTGATATCAGGATCGTCCGACGAATATACCGGGCGATCCTTTTTTATTGCCCACGCAGCTTGACAACTTAACTCTTTACACACCCCCGTAGCTCAACCGGCAGAGCAAACGGCTGTTAACCGGGAGGTTGAAGGTTCGAGTCCTTCCAGGGGTGCCAAAAAGACACTGCAAAAAGGCACTTTTGCATGTGTCTTACAGGGCGGCTTTAGGGAAAGGCACTTCCTTGAAGCGGCCCTGAAACGGGAAGAAAGCTAATCCGGTGAAAGCGTCAGGTTGAAGCCCTGAAGAGTCTGGTCCGACACCAGATCTTCCCACCAAATGGATCCGTAGTGTAACGGTAACAGACCGGACCTTTAATCCGTGAGATGAGGGTTCAAATCCCTCCGGATCCACCAAATGTCTCTATGGCGGAATGGCATACGCAGGCGGCTCAGAACCGCCGGACTCCCGGTTCGAATCCGGGTAGGGACACCATTTCTCCCGGTGTCGGAATTGGTATACGAACTGCTCTTAAAAAGCGGGGACTGCGGGTTCGAAACCCGCTCGGGAGACCACTTGTCCGAGTAACCGAATTGGCACAGGTACTGCACTAAGGATGCAGGTTTTGCGGGTTCGACTCCCGCCTCGGACACCATAAGCTCCTATAGCACAACGGATAGTGCAACGGTCTTCTAAACCGTGGATCAGCGTTCGATTCGCTGTGGGAGTACCACTTGTCTGATTGATGCAATTGGTAGACGTGGCTGATTCAAAATCAGTTTCTTCAGGGTTCGAGTCCCTGATCAGACACCAACATGGGCAGATATTCCGTAGAAGGCAGCGGGCCGGTCTGTAAAACCGGCGACACAGGTCTCGGGGAGTTCGATCCTCTCTCTGCCCACCAACATTGGAAAGTAACTCAGCCGGTCAGAGTGCCGTTCTTATAAAGCGGTGGTCGAGAGTTCGAGCCTCTCCTTTCCAACCAAATGCTTCCGTCGCCGTCGGCCGGCGTAAGGGCCATTCCCGTATATCTGAGTTCGAGTCTCAGCGGAAGCAATAAGATCGCATAGGCTAACGGATAGACCGTCCGGCCACGGACCGGGATGTGGGGGTTCGAATCCCTCTGTGATCGCCAATACGCCGTGTTACCTTAGAGGGGAGGAGGGTCAGTCTTGAAAACTGTTGTGCCCCAGTGGCACTGGGAGTTCGAATCTCTCACACGGCGCCATACGTCGACATAAGCCTAACTGGTAAGGCAGCGGTTTGCTAAACCGTGAGTAACCGCATTGCGGTGTCCCGGTTCGAGTCCGGGTGTCGACGCCAGATTTTTAAATGGTTCTAGTAAATGGAAACAGCTCTGTTACAGGAGCACTGGGGGCAAATCCCTCTGTGATCGCCAGTGCCCAAAAAGTGTTCAATTTGCGTGAATTGAGCACAAAAAAGAGCAAAAACGGATGAAAGTGCTCTGAAAAGTGCTCAAAACACCCTGAAAAGGTACAAAAAAGAGCACTTCTGCCGCGGGGGGCGCGCCCGCCGGTTACGACTTCTTATAAGTAACCTGAGACTTATAAACTACCTTGGTCTTTTTCTTTTTGTTGTTGTCGGTCTTGCTGTAGTTGAGCTGGAACACGCTGTGCTGATACGTTAAAGTAACGCCCTTGGCGAGCGTGATCTTCTCGGGGAACTGGGAGATGTTTTTGAGGTCGATGGGCAGTTTATAGGTGCCTTTCTTTATGCCGGATTCCTTTTTGGCGTATTTGGTGTAACGCATGAACTGGACTTCGCCGGTAACGTTGAACGTTCCGTCTTCGTTCTCGTTGTAAGAGATCGTAAGGTACTGCTGGCCCCAGGTGCCTACATTGCGCCACCAGCCGACGACTTTCTTCTTCTTGTACTTGTCCATGCTTATACGGTTGTATGACGGATAGTAATTTCCGGTCATCTGCTCAAGAGTAATTCTTGTTTCGATGTTGGCTTTTCTCGCCTGTATCGGAAAACCGGGAGTCTCGGCCGTATCGGATACCGCTGAATAATAAGATTTGGCAGCGTTGTAGTTGCCCTTGCTGAATTCGTTTTCGGCTTTGCAGACAGTGATAAGATCCTTGACGTTTCCATAGTCGCCGCATTTTGCAAATTCGGCCTGGGCTTCTGCATATTTGCCGTTTTTCAGCAGTTCGATGCCCCTGTTGTATATGGTTTCAACGGATTCAATATCGTCTTCTTCGATACCGCCTTCGCCTAAAGCGTTTGTATTTGCGGCAGGGTCCTGATCCTTCCCGATGCCCGCGTCCTTTAGACCAAGCGACTGTGCGGAACAAGCTGACATTGAAGCCAGCAGGAAAATTGCGGTTATGACGGCAGAAGCTTTTCTGAACTTGTTATTCATTTCATACACCCCGAATTTTGTATTTGGTTATTAATTTATCTTATTAGAACATAATGAACAACTGATAAAAATGCAAATCGGATGCGGGGCGGATGCTCTGTTTTGAGTTTTCCGGCTCGATCAGGCCTTCCAGGGCCTGACCTTGCCGATCCATCCGTTCTCGTTCCAGTACTTGAAATCAGTATACTCTGGGTCAGCTTTTCCAAGATCGGTCTGCAGCATGCGGACCATGTAGAATTTCGCTTTCGTGATGAGGTTCGTGTGCGCGGGTTTGCCGTAATCGATACCAGAGAACTTAACTGCCGCGCTGCTTAATTTGCCAATCATCTGCGCGCGCTTTTTATCAGGGATCTTATTCCAGTCGATCTCGCTCATCAGCTTGAAAGTATAGGTCTTTATATAGCTCACTCCCCACCAGGAAAGGCTGTCCTTTATGTCCTTTGCGGTGGAGGATCCGCCTGCTCCGAGGCACTGCGTGATGATGACCGCGCGCTTGCCGAACATCTCTTTTGCGGGGCGGTGCGGCATCCACCTGTAACCGAAGTGATCGAGCATAGCCTTCATGGCACCTGTGCAGTGGAAAACATATGCGGGTGAAGTGAAGACAAGGAGATCCGCTTCGAGCATGGCCTTCTCGATCTTCTGAACGCACGCCGCGTCCTTGCAGAGGTTCTGGTTATTCCTGAAGCAGGCCGTGCAGCCGGTGCAAAAGCCCGGGCCGTCTTTCGGAAGATAGAATTCCGTTATGTCCGCATTGCCTCTGAAAGGCTTCAAAAATGCTTCCTTGAGATTGTATGTTACGCCGTGTTTTTCGGTTCCGTTGATCACCGTGATCTTCATTATTTCGTCCTCCCGTAAAGACGGTCAAATTGCTTTATGTGTTCGTCCAGAGTCTTAAGCGCCTGGGGTTCTCTTTCAGGGTCCCTGTCGCAGATCGTGAGAAGGTAGTAGATCGGCGCATAGAAGTGAAGCGTCATGATATCCACGTTATCTGTCTTAAGGAGCCCTGCCTGCGCGACCATTCCAAGAAGCATTGACTGATAGGCCATCGGATCGTCAACATAGAGCTTTGTGTAGAGGTCAGCCAGTTCCTTGTCGTGGAACTGCTCGATCGTAAGCATCTTCCTGAAGCGCTTGTTGTAATCGTCGTGAAGGAAGTAGAGGAAAAACTGCCGTCCGAGTCCCAGGAGATGCTCTTCAGACATGTTCTCGTATACCTTTGCATCAGCGGCTGCGTTTGACCCGTTGATGTTCATGGCCTTTGCCTGCTCATCGAACCTGCGGTTCATTTCTTCGATGATCGCGTCAAAGATCGCCCTCTTGCTCTTGTAGTGCTTGTAAAGCGACGGCGCCTTGATCCCTACGCGCTCTGCGATGTCGCCGACAAAAACGTTGGCGTAGCCCTTTTCTGAAAAGAGCGTCAGTGCTTCATCAAGTATCCTTTGTTTTGTATCCATTTCGGCCTCTCTTTATGGTCTGTACTGCGTGGCTAATTCAAATTAGCCGTATTTTAGCTAATCGTAATTAGCCTGTCAAGGTTTTTTTCGCCAAATGGCGGAAAATAAGGGCTTCCAGCCGTTTGAATAACAATGTTACAGGACTGTCAGGACGTCATGTTATAATGACCAAAAAGAACTGAGACTGTCCGGGAGGATCATATGGGACTGATAATATACGCGCCTGCCGTAATGTTTTTCGTGGCAGCGATCGTTATGATCATCAAGTTGAGGAAGACAAAGCATCCCGACAAGATCGCCCGGGTCTTTGCGGTAATCGCCGTCATTGCAGGACTTATCTTTCTGGGCATATCGTTCTACCCGTTTGATTACAACGGCCCGGGCGGCATCGATTACATCGGCCAGGCGATTGTCTGGGCCATGATGGTTAACTGCCTTCATTACACCGCTTTGGGAATCTACTTCAGCTTTGCGGTTGCCGCGACTGTTTACGCGGTAAAGGCAATGAAGAAAAAGGAGACCAAAAAGAGCGGAGTCATTTCTCTCATCGTAAGCTGGATCTGCGGCCTGGTCATCATCGGCATCATCCTGACCAACGTCATTTCCGATCAAAACCATAAGAGAAACATACACGTGAAGGTCACGAACATTACGCAGACGGTCGATTCAGACGGAGATGCGGCGATCATAGTCACGATGGAACTCAAAAACGATACGAAGAGGGAGATCTACTATCTTGGCTCCGTTTTCGATGAAGTGACGCAGGGCGGCAAGGAACTTCAATTTGCGATCATTTCCGAAATGAAGGATTACAAGGATTCAGATCTCAAGAAGGCGGCACCCGGGACTGCGGTCACGGTCAAAAAGGGCTATAAGCTGAGGAGCGCCAGTGAACCCATAAAGGTCCTTGTCAGAAGCTATGGCGGAGACGTCGTCTATGAGGACTATACGTACGAGCTCCCGAACAAATAAAGTTGACAACTGTTTGCGGCATGCTGTAAATTCATAATTGGGATAGATATCAGGGTTCATAACTAAAGGGGAAGATTATGGCCATCTGGGATGAGAATAAGAATTCCGCGCGATTGGATGCAATGGATCCCGCCACTTTTACGGCGGATTCGAAAAAATGCCCGAACTGCGGTTCAAACCTTTATTTCGACGTAGAACACAATGCACTCATGTGCGGCAGCTGCGGCGGTATATTTGATCCTGAAACGCTTGATAACACGGGTTCTTTCGCGCTCGCAAATCCCGAAAAGAATTACGACGGCAAGATCGAAATGAGCGACGATGACAAGAGGCGTCAGGAGATTGTCTGCAACGCCTGCGGCGCACAGATCGTAACCGATGAAAATACGGCTGCGACATTCTGTGCTTTCTGCGGTTCGCCCGCGCTTGTCACGAGAAGGCTCACGCGTGAGTTCAAGCCGGATTACATCATTCCCTTTGCGTTCAGCAAAGAAAAGGCAATAAGCATCTTCAAAGATCATTGCGCCGAGATCCCGCATCTTCCCAAAAACTACATTAACGACGAAGTTCTTTCCAGGATGACCGGACTTTACGTTCCGACGTGGATCATAAGCTCGGAGGTTGAAGTAAACGTCTCCGGACTGGCATACAAGGGAAGAACGGCAGATGAGGCCGCTCCGGCAACCGGGCCAAGCGCCAATAACTACACCCAGCGTATTTTCGGCAAGGTGAGATTCAGGCTCAAGGACGTGCCTTTTGACGGCGAGGTCAAGCTTCCCGACAGGCTCATGGCGGCTGCCGAGCCTTTTGATTTCTCTGAGCTCGTTCCGTTCAGGGCCGAGTATCTGCAGGGATTCTTTGCCGAGAAATACGATGAGCAGCCTTTGGATATGACGGACAAGATCTACAAGAGGCTCGACAAGTATGCTCTCGAAATGTGCCGCAAGGTCACTTTCGGCTACGATGATTTCGTTCCGGTAGCTGACCACAGCAAGACGAGATATACCAATCAGAACGTCAAATACGCTCTTCTTCCGATCTGGTTCCTGACACTTGAATATAAAGGACTGAGATACCAGTACATCGTGAACGGCCAGACCGGCAAGGTTTCAGGACAGTTCCCCTATTCGAAGGGCTGGGAGACGATCGAAACAACAAAGAGGCGCGCGAAGATCAGGGCTGCGGTCTGGAACGTCGGTCTGCGTGCACTGCTGTACACCGTGCCCTTAGCGGTGCTTTTCGTTCTTCCGTTGATAAAGTACTTAACGGCGCCGGAATCCAAATATCTGTCCGCGCAGCTTTATTTCATGAACTATCCGTTCGAAGAGCCGCTGGAAGCTTTTGTCAGTTTGGTCTTGGGTATCCTCTGCTTCGTCTTCCTGACAAAGCTCGCACCGAAGATCCTCCTGGGCCACGAGAAAAACCAGCTCGAAGACCTTGCACAGACGGGCTCTCACGAACTGGACAAGGAGCAGAACGTTCAGGCGTATTTTGACACGACTTATTCCATGGAAGCTTACGAGACCACGTTTGACTTTGTACCTTTGGATTCCGGCTGGAACTACGGCGAGAAACAGAGATATGACTTCATGACTGCCAAGCCTGAGGCTGAGGAATATGATGACGAAGGCGGCACTGATTTCGAGAAGCAGGGCCGCGACAGAACGATGCTTTCGGGAAACGATCCGTATGATGATGAAATATAACTTCTACGGCAGTGAAACATGCAGCTCAGTAAAGCCTTTGCCGGGCGCGCCCTCGTGGCTCACCTCGCCTCTGGCTTTGTATGACGCTCTTTCTGACGGCCTCTGGCGCAAAGAGACCTGCGCGCCGCGTCTTCAGGACCGCTGGACTTCCGGAAATCCCATCTGGGGACAGTGCTCCATTACCGCGTTTATCGTTCAGGATCTTTTCGGCGGAGAAGTCTACGGGATCCCGCGCGAGGGAGGGACTTTTCACTGCTACAACGTAATTGGTTCTGCCAAGTTTGATCTGACTTCCGAGCAGTTCGGCGAAGAGGCAGCGACTCTTGTATACGATGATCAGTATCCGCAGTCGCGCGAGGTCCATTTTTCCAAGGCAGAGAAAAAAGCGCGTTATGAAGTGCTGAAAAAACTCTTGTCGGAGTATTCGCCTTCCTGATCTTTTCACATTTTTCCGCAAGCAAAGCAGAACCCCCGAAGTTCTTCACTCCGGGGGCCCTAGGGGGTTGTTACAGTTAATTACTGTTTCTGGCTTTCAAATAATTACTGCTTGATCGTAAAGTGGTTTCGCGGCGACTTCCGCACAAGCGGAGCGCGGAGGACTAAGCCGCGGAAGTACTTTTCGATCATTCTACGTCGGCAAGCGCTGCGAAATTCTCTTCACCTGTCCTGATCTTTACGACGCGGTCAACGTTGTAAACGAAGATCTTGCCGTCGCCGATGTGGCCTGTGTAGAGCGCCTTCTTGGCAGCTGCGATGACTTTGTCAACAGGGATCGTGGATACGACAACTTCGACCTTGACCTTAGGTAAGAGCGTAGTGTCGACCTCGACGCCTCTGTATTTCTCTCCGGCACCCTTCTGGACGCCGCAGCCCATGCACTGGATCATTGTGATACCGGTTACACCTATGTCGTTCATTGCCTTCTTCAGAGTATCGAAACGCGAGAGCTTTGCGATGATGACGACCTTGTGGATGCCTGTATCGTAGGAAGGAGCAACTGTATTTACTACAGGTACTGCTGCTTCCTTGAGTGTCTCGGAAGCCTTGTCGTATTCTGCAACACCGAGATCTGTGTTCTCGTTGACTGCCATCATGTTGTCCGTTGTATCCATGATGGAGAAGCCGGAGTATGCGGAAACGAGACCGTGTTCTGTAACGTCGAGACCTGTGATCTCTTCTTCTTCGGAAGCTCTGAGGCCTACGACAGCCTTGATTAAGAAGAATGTGATCGTGATCGTAACTGCTGTCCAGGCTGCTGTTGCGAGCATACCGATCATCTGGATTCCGAGGAGCTTGAAGCCGCCGCCGTAGAAGAGACCTGTCATTACGTTGCCTGAAGCGTCAGCTACTGAGTAGCCGGGAACTGTTGATGTGGAGAAGAGACCTACTGCGATCGTTCCCCAGATACCGTTCATCATGTGGACTGCAACTGCACCGACGGGGTCATCGACATGAAGAACATTATCAAGGAGCCATACGCCGAATACTACGAGCAATCCTGAAACAATACCGATGATGCATGCACCGAGTGCGTCTGCCGTGTCGCAGGGAGCGGTGATGGCTACGAGGCCTGCGAGTGAAGCGTTGAGACACATGGAAACATCAGGCTTACCGTATTTGACCCATGTGAAGATCATTGTTGTAACTGTTGCGATAGCAGGTGCGATCGTTGTTGTTACGAAGATTCCGCCGAGCTGTTCGAGTGAAGTAGCTGCCGCGCCGTTGAATCCGTACCAGCCGAGCCAGAGGATGAATACACCCAAAGCGCCGATCGGGATGTTGTGGCCGGGGAATGCGTTAACCTTTGTAACCTTGCCTTTTTCATCCTTAATGAACTTACCGATACGGGGTCCTAAGATAGCTGCACCGATCAGGGCTGAGATACCGCCTACCATGTGGATGCAGTTGGAACCTGCGAAATCGTGGAAACCCATCTGAGCGAGCCAGCCGCCGCCCCATGTCCAGTGAGCTTCGATGGGGTAGATGACTGCAGAGATGACTCCTGAATAAATGCAGTAAGATAAGAACTTTGTTCTCTCTGCCATAGCGCCTGATACGATCGTAGCAGTCGTTGCGCAGAAAACGAGATTGAATACGAATCCGCTCCAATCAAAGGTAGCGTAATTCGTAAATATATCAAAGTTCGGAATTCCTACAAGACCGAAAAGGGCATCTTCACCAAGGAAAAGGCCGAATCCGATGAGGATAAATACCACAGTACCGATACAGAAATCCATCAGGTTTTTCATGATGATGTTTCCTGCATTCTTGGCTCTGGTAAAGCCTGTCTCTACCATGGCAAATCCTGCCTGCATCCAGAAGACCAATGCCGCTCCGGCCAGGAACCATACGCCGAAGATCTGTTCGTTCATTGTTTTCAAAATGTCTTCCATAACGTTTCCTCCCGTTCTCTTGCAATAAAAAAGAATCCGCCACAAATAGTGATCACACCGTTGTGACAGATTCTTCGTAATTGCAATTAAAATAATAAAGGTGCACAGAGCGTCTTGCTCAATGCACCTTTGCATGTCGGAATATTAGCACACCGCATTTGACATTGTCAACTGCCGATTTTAACTTTTTTCGCTGACCTTCGGGGCCGCTCTAATATAAATAGGGAAGGGTTTTCCGCTGTAACCTAAATATCATTTTTCGAGAATTATTTTGTTGATCTTAGTGCTAAATTTTGTGCCTTTTTGGAGCAAAAAGGTACTGATCCGAACACTTTACCAATGATTTGTCAAAATCCGTACCTTTTCAGGGACAAAAGGTATAGATTTGAGCACTATGTAAATTTGTGAAAATAACGATGCGCTCTGATAGTTTCCGATAAATAAATTCCGCTATTGACAACCGCAAATCCCAGTAGCATAATTCTGACAATTAAATACTTCAAGCAACGGCGCTTATCTGCAGAGTTCACTCTGCCGGGTAAGCGCTTTTTTGTTGCCAAGATCGAAGGGAGTATAAAGCGGTATGGACAACTACAGAGTGAACGAACCCTTTAAGAAACAAGGGCTTTACGATCCTGCATTAGAGCACGACAACTGCGGTATCGGCGCGGTAGTAAACATCAACGGCCTACAGGAAAGAAGAGTCGTTGACGGTGCACTTAAGATCGTTGAGACGCTGGAACACCGCGCCGGTAAAGATGCCGAAGGTAAGACCGGTGACGGCGTCGGCATCTTACTTCAAATACCCCACGATTATTTCGCTTCAGAAGCTGCAAAGGACGGCATCACGTTAGGCGGCAAAAGGTCTTTCGGTATCGGTATGTTCTTCATGCCCCAGACTGAAGAGCTTTATAAGAAAGCAATGAAGTCTTTCGAGGACGTCATCGCAAAAGAAGGCATGAAGTTCCTCGGATGGAGAAAGGTTCCGGTCAACCCTGAGGTACTCGGAAGCAAGGCGAAGGACAGCATGCCGACCATCATGCAGGGCTTCGTTGAAAGGCCCGCTGATTGTAAAGAAGACATTGATTTCGACAGAAAACTTTATGTGGCGAGAAGGCTTTTCGAGAAGGCTGACGAGAACACATACGTATGCTCGCTCTCATGCCGCACGATCGTCTATAAAGGCATGTTCCTTGTAGGCCAGTTAAGGCTTTTCTATGAGGATCTCAATAAGGAAGAATTCATTTCCGCGATCGGCATCGTTCACTCTAGGTTCTCGACGAACACAAACCCGAGCTGGCAGAAGTCGCACCCGAACAGGCTCATGGTCCATAACGGCGAGATCAACACGATCACCGGTAACATGAACAAGATGCTGAGCCGTGAAAACATCCTCCATTCAAAGGTTCTGGAGGACAGGCTCGACGACATCTATCCGCTCCTTGACGTAACGGGTTCTGACTCCGCAAGGCTTGATAACACGCTCGAATTCATGGAAATGTGCGGCATGCCTCTGACGCTCGCACTCGCAGTTACGATCCCCGAGCCCTGGCAGCACATCGAGACTATGAGCCGCGAGAGAAGGGCTTTCTATCAGTATTACGCGACCATGATGGAACCCTGGGACGGTCCTGCTTCGATCATCTTCTCAGACGGCGATATCCTTGGCGCAACGCTCGACCGTAACGGTCTCAGACCTTCAAGATACTACATCACAGAAGATGGTCTGCTCATCATTTCTTCTGAGGTTGGCGCGCTTTCCGATCTCGACGAGAACACAGTCCTCAAGAAAGATCGTCTGCGTCCGGGCAAGATCCTCGTTGCGGATACGAGATCAGGCAAGCTCTTGAGTGACGAAGACATCAAGAAGAACTTCGAACAGAGACAGCCTTACGGCGAGTGGCTCGACCAGATGCTCGTCAACTTGAGTGAGCTCGAGAAGGAAAACAAGAAGCCCATCCGCATCAGAGGCGAAGAATTAAAGACATTGCAGAAGGCTTTCGGATACAGCTACGGCAACCTCACGAACACGCTGATCCCTATGTGTTTGAACGGGATCGAGGCTACTGCTTCGATGGGTGTTGACGTGCCTGTCCCGCCTCTTTCGGAGAAGGATCCTCCGCTCTTCGATTTCTTCAAGCAGAAGTTCGCGCAGGTCACGAACCCGCCTATCGACTCTATAAGAGAAGAGATAATTACCGATACTACCGTCTATCTCGGAATCGCGGGCAACGTTCTCGAAGAGAAGGAAGAGAACTGCCGCGTTTTGAAGATCCATAACCCGATACTTTCGAACATCGACCTGATGAAGATCAGACACGCTGATCTGGAGGGCCTCAAGACCCACGACATCAGCATGCTCTACAAGAAGGGAACGAGCCTCAGGGACGCGATCGAAGGCCTCTACAAGCAGGCTGACAAGGCGCACGAAGAGGGCGCTGCGATATTGATCCTGACCGACCGCGGAGTCGACAAAGACAACGTTGCGATCCCTTCTCTGCTTGCGGTTGCGGCGCTCGAAACTCACCTCGTAAGAACAAGAATGAATACGGCAATCTCGATCATCCTGGAGTCCGGTGAGCCTTGCGACGTACACCACTTCGCAACACTGATGGGCTTTGGCGCAAGTGCGATCAATCCGTATCTTGCGTTTGATTCGATCCACGAGCTCATCAGCGAGGGCCAGATCGACAAGGACTATACCGAAGCGAGTACCGCTTATACTGAGGCCGTCGTTCACGGCATCGTAAAGATAAGCGCGAAAATGGGTATCTCCACGATCCAGTCCTACCAGGGCTCCAAGATCTTCGAGGCATTGGGAATCGGCAAGGAGCTGATGGATGAATACTTCCCGGATACGGTCAGCCGCGTCGGAGGCATCACGCTCAAGAACATCGAGGACCGTACGGTCAGACTGCATGACATGGCATTCGATCCCGAAGACCTCGAGACCCCTGATTCACTGCGTGTCGTAGGCTGGCACAAGGAGAGGTCTGACAAGGAAGACCACCTCTACAACCCCGAGTCGATCGCGCTTTTGAGAAAGGCTACATGGACCGGCGACTACAACCTGTTCAAGCAGTTTTCTGACGTTATCAACAGGGAAGACCGCCACATCACATTGAGAAGTACTCTGGAGTTCAAGTTCCCCGAGGACGGCGGCATCAGCATCGACGAAGTCGAGCCCGCAGAGAGCATCGTAAAGAGATTCAAGTCAGGTGCTATGTCCTACGGTTCGATCTCGCAGGAAGCTCATGAATGCTTGGCGATCGCAATGAACAGACTCGGAGGCAAGAGCAACAGCGGCGAGGGCGGTGAAGACCCCGAGAGAATTGCCACAAAGGGCAGCGAAGAAGACCGTTGCTCTGCGATCAAGCAGGTCGCATCAGGACGTTTCGGCGTTACTTCCGAATACCTGATCTCCGCTAAGGAGCTGCAGATCAAGATGGCCCAGGGTGCCAAGCCGGGCGAGGGCGGACACCTTCCTTCAAAGAAGGTCTATCCCTGGATCGCCAAGACCCGTCACTCCACACCGGGCGTTGCACTTATCTCACCTCCGCCTCATCACGACATCTATTCGATCGAAGACTTAGCTCAGCTGATCTACGATCTTAAGAATGCAAATAAGGACGCAAGGATCTCCGTCAAGCTCGTTTCCGAAGCAGGCGTAGGCACCATCGCTTCAGGCGTTGCAAAAGCAGGCGCAGGCGTTGTCCTCATCTCAGGCTACGACGGCGGTACGGGCGCGGCTCCCGCTTCGTCCATCCACAACGCAGGTCTGCCTTGGGAACTGGGCGTTGCTGAGACACACCAGACGCTCATTCAGAACAACCTCAGATCTCATATCGTCATCGAAGCAGACGGTAAGCTCTTAACGGGAAGAGACGTTGTGATCGCGGCCATGCTGGGCGCAGAGGAATTCGGTTTTGCAACGGCACCCCTGGTCACGATGGGCTGTGTCATGATGCGTGTATGCCACCTCGATACATGCCCCGTAGGCGTTGCGACACAGAACCCCGAGCTCAGAAAGAGATTCAAAGGCAAGCCTGAATACGTCATCAATTTCATGATGTTCATCGCTCAGGAAATGAGAGAGATCATGGCAAAACTCGGCATCAGGACCATTGAGGAACTGGTCGGAAGATCTGACCTCCTTGCTCCCAAGAAGTTCCCTGAAGGATCTCATCCGGCAGGCCTCGACATGAGTGTCGTTCTTGACAATCCTTATGCGGGAAAAGCTGACGTCAAGCAGCATTTCGAGAAGGAAGACGCGTTCGATTTCGAGCTCGACAAGACGATCGACGAAGCGGTCATCATCCCTTCATTCGAGAAGTCTTTCGAGACCGGCGCCAAGCAGAGCATCGACGTTAAGATCACGAACCTCAACAGAACGGTAGGAACGCTTTTCGGTGCCGAGATCACGAAGAAATTCGGCACCTCTCTTCAGGAAGACACGTTCGAAGTCAACTGCAAGGGTTCCGCCGGACAGAGCTTCGGCGCGTTCATCCCGAAGGGCCTCACGATCAACGTTGAAGGCGACGCAAACGACTATTTCGGCAAGGGATTGTCAGGCGGAACGCTCAGCCTCAAAGCGCCCGAGCACTTCGCTTTCAGGGCTGACGAGAACATCATCGTCGGCAACGTCGCGCTCTTCGGCGCAACGTCAGGCAAGGCATTCATCAACGGCGTCGCAGGCGAGAGATTCTGCGTAAGAAATTCCGGCGCGACGGTCGTCTGCGAGGGTGTCGGCGATCACGGATGCGAGTACATGACGGGCGGCGTCGCGGTCATCTTAGGCAAGGTCGGAAAGAACTTCGCTGCAGGTATGAGCGGCGGTATCGCTTACGTTTACGATGAGCATAACGACCTTTACACAAAGCTCAACAAGTCGCTCGTAGGATTTTCGAGAATTACGGAAGAGCAGGACCAGCAGGCCCTCAAGGCCTTGATCGAAGAGCACGTTAAGAGAACGGATTCCTATCTGGGAAAAGAGATCTTGAAGGACTTCGGCGAGTACGTCGGCAAGTTCAAGAAGGTCGTACCGCACGAATATAAGGCAATGATGCTCGCTATAGCCAAGTACAAAGACATGGGCCTTGATGAGGACGAAGCCAAGATCAAGGCATTCCAGGAAAGGGTTAACGGGTGATCCATATGGGTAAGACAGGCGCTTTTTTGGAATACGGAAGAGTTGACAATCCAGGCCTGGATCCCATGGAAAGGATCAAGACCTACAACGAATTCCACACACCTTTGGATGAAGATAAGCGAAAAGAACAGGCCAGCCGCTGCATGGACTGCGGCGTCCCGTTCTGCCAGTACGGCAAGCCCGTCTGCGGCATGGTCGCAGGGTGCCCTTTAAACAACCTCTGCCCCGACTGGAACGACCTTGTTTACAAGGGCTTCTGGGACAAGGCTTTTGACAGGCTCA
>JAEEGJ010002446.1_pt1 | contig 96378 bp, 48 predicted proteins | sample 8958761 | NCBI WGS metagenome assembly JAEEGJ01 (sample SAMN16246546, study PRJNA631951) | gut metagenome | biome: gut microbiome; feature: rumen; material: RS-attached | host: Bos | place: Iran: Karaj | collected 2018-10 | reverse complement strand
TATCCTGATTATAGTTGGCACTGTTGCCATTGTAGTTCTGTGTGGTCCAGATCCAGATGAGGTTGTTGACGCCCTTCTGTTTGAAGTAGTCGAACATGGCGATCCAGAGTTTCTTATAGGTCTCAGCACCGTCATAGCCCCACCAGAACCACGCTTTGGTCCAATTGGCCTGCTGCTTGGCGGTGGCGTTGCCCGCTGCCTCGTGGAAGGGACGCCAGGTGGCGGCGATACCTGCCTCCTGGAGTTTGAGGATGACGGCGATGACGCGGTCCATCTGAGCATAGAAATAGCGGTTCTCCCAAGTTCCGTCGACTAAAGCATTCGAGGCTTTGAATGTGGTCTTGTCGGGCGAGAAGGTCGCTCCGCTGCCGTTGGCCTCGATCGTTGTCGTCTCGCTTAATGGTACGTTGAAGTGCCACATCAGCTGTACGATACCGCCTTTGTCCACCCATTCCGTGACGGGCGTAATATCAGAATAGTCAATCCATCCGTTACCGTCGGGCACACAGATATGGATGAAGTCATAACAGTTCATGGCGGGCCATTTGCCTGTGATGTTCTTCTTGATCTTTTCTGCAAGGCTGTGGTTCCAGGCCACGTTGGCCATCACGCTCGATATTATCTTCTTGCCATAGTTGTTGCGGAAGTAGCGATAGAGTCGTTTGGCGGCCTCTGTCGTCCCAGCCACAGGTTTGGTGGCAATATTGGCATTCTCCATGTCGACGTCGATATTCACTACCTGATAGGCTTCTCCGCCGATGGTGAGCGTGCCGTCTGTCTGATTGTACATCATGGTTCCGGCTGTCGCGGCACTGATCTGCTTCGTGCTACCATCGTCATTGGTCACCGTGATGGTCTGGGACGTTGTGGTGATAGCCAAAAGCACCGCAGGAAGAAGGGTAAACAGTTTTTTCATCTAACTTGCAGTTTCTGAGTTACATTGCCTTTCCTGACGAGATACATACCTTTCTGAGGCGTTGCGCCCGCAGGCATTTTCTGACCTTGGAGGGTATAGATAGCATCAGCATCATCGATACTGATTGTTCCGTCGGTCTGGATGCTGCGGATGCCGGTTGTCTCATCGTTGTTTGAAAAGTTCATCGAGGCAAGATGGCTTAGCGCGATGGTTTTCGACTCATCGGTATAGGCATTGCTGGCGGTCAGCTTATCGCCACTGAAGGCTAGGCTTAGTCCCACAGCCGTCAGCGAGGTCTTGCTTCCGTCCGTCTCGACGATGGTCAGATAATAATAGTCTTCGGCATGGATGGTCACCATGCCGAAGAGGACTATTATTAATAGGAATACTTTTCTCATTGAAGAACGATTTTCTTCACAAATATGCCTGCGCCACAAATTACCAGACCACCAGCATTGCGTAACTGCTCTATGTCGGCGTCGGTGAGAACGGTCTTAATGCTGGTCTCAGAAGGATCGGGCGAAGCGTTGCCGTCCTGACCCCAACTCTGTGTAGAGGGCAGAGCGGCCCAACTGCCATTTCCAAAGCGGATGTTGATATAGCCAACTGATGGGTCAACCTCGTAATAGAGCTTCAGGGTTGTGCCCGCAGATACCTGATTCCAGTCGTAGCCGCCCCAAGCAAGATCCTGCATGCCGGCAGCCCAGCTTCCTAAGGCAAAGTTGCCGCTCCAGATGACATCCTCAAGAACCGAGAGGGTGATCTTGGTGACGGTAAACCATGCACCGCAGATGACGAGGCCACCATTGGCTACCATCTCATCGATCATGGCCTGTGTGAGTGTCACTGTGAACTTAGTGTCATCTTCTGCCAATGGGTTCACGTCGAGTGTGCCAGGTAGTGCAGCCCATGAACCGTTACCGACGCGGATCTGCGACCAACCTTCTACCCAGTTTGGTTTGAGATAGACGGTTAGCACCTGACCAGGTTTAACAGTTGACCAGTCATAACCACCCCATGCAAGTTCTTGCATACCGGCATTCCAACTTCCAATCTCGAAATTGCCAGCCCATATAACGGTTTCAGGAGCCTCACTGTACATCATGAACTTCTGGGTGACAGTAATGAAACTGTTCTGGTAGAGTTCGAGGTTACCGTCTGACATGCCCTCAGGAACGGTGAATGTCAGGGTGTTGCCAGAGATGGTGTATTCATCGTCGGCCAAGATGCCATAGCCAGGAAGAGTGACTGTTTCGATGCGGTCGAAATTCTCGCCGGTAATCACAATCACATCACCGACCTTGACATCTTTCTCCTTTGAGACACCGGTGATGGCAATCGTAGGCACGCTGATTTCATTTGTCGTGATGGCATCGCCAGAATAGAGTAACAGCGAAACTGCCCCGGACTTGGTCTCTGCAGGAACGGTAGCCGTTATCGTGGTGTGATCGTCAGAAACGGTAAAGTCGGCTGTCACACCGCCTGGGAAGATAACGCTCTCAACTGTGTGCAGGTTGACACCAACAATCTGAATTTGCTGTCCAAAGTCGGTTTTCTCTGTAATGCTACTTACAGAAGCCGTGATCACTTCCAATGGTGTTTTGAATTCTTCTTCCCAGTCTGCGCCATCATTGAATGACAGAGTTCCTGACTCGGCTGCCAGAGGAACAATAACACGTATTTCATGACGTGACACATAAGTGAAGTCCTCAGCCAGGACTGGCGCGCCAGATACACCTGAAGGGAATATCACTTCTGCAATATTATAGACATAGTCGCCTTTAATAGATATTTCATCACCTGCGTTCAGCCCGGTAGTAGGTGAAATTGATGTTACTGTAATAGGCTCCAGGAAAGTGAGCGTACCTACTGAGACAATCGTGTCGCTACCTGCTACGAGGCGGATCTTTCCAGGAACAGACTCGTCTGGAATATTAACGTAGATATTCTCGCTGTCAACCGATTTGAAAGCGGCTTTCTCAACTTCTGCACCTGCAATATTTATGATTTTTCCAGCTCTTTCCAAGGTGCCTCCAGGGAATACCACCTTGTCGACACTGTTCAGGCTGGTACCCGTAATGCGGATTTCCTGAGCACGTGTGGTGGGTGACGGTCCAAATGCAAGTAGGTTGACACCTGACTTGTTGTATGGATTAGTATCGTAGTCATCCTCGCTGCAAGCTGTCAGGGATAGCCCGACGAGGGCTACCACTAACAGGGCGAATACATTATATATCTTTTTCATACCTTTTGTACTTTATTATTTGTTAGGAACAATACGGATGTTGTCGATCTTGATGATGGGCGTACAGTCGGTTCCTTCGACACCACCACCATAGAGGGCTATCCAGAGACTGGCGAAAGATTCCTTGCTCATTTGACTGCCACAGAGCGTACCGTCGTAGCTGTAGACAAACGAGGCTGCCAGAGGGAGAGAAACGGTAATCCATTCGTCACCTGTGTCATAACTGCCGGTGACCGTCCAAGGACGATATAAGGCGCGCGGCACTGACTTGTCGTTCAGATAGGCGTTATCCTGTACATGAGTGGCATTGCCGTAAGCATCTACGCCACCAGCACCGAACGTGGTCTTGTCAGTACCGGCAAATACAATCTGCATGGCACCACCCGTCCAAGGATTGGTGGAAGGGATAAACATCTCGAACTTCATAGTCATATTCGACCAGTCTGACATGTCTACCAGGTCGTAGAGACGCGGATAAACCTTGAAAGTCTCAGGATCTTCCCAGTTGCCAGGCCAGTAGGCAAACGAGTGCCAACTCTCGTCAGGCCATCCATTGTCTGCAGTACCGGGACAATTTGAGGTTCCGCTACCAAACTGCCAGTAATTACCGGAAATACCCGTCCCGTCATCCACTGTCAATGTATGACCGTTCCATGCATGCATGTCAAGCACCACATCCGAAATGCCGTTAGGCGTGTCGAAGTCGAACAGCAGACCGCGATTATCCTTATACCAGAATGAACTTTTCGAGGTGCCATAGACAGAGGTGGCCACGATAGGACCAGAAACGGCACCATCTGGAATAATAATGTCAACAGACGTAAAATCTTTGGCAATATCAATCACTTTTGCGGGAATTAATGATCCGTCAGCTGCTGGGAAGGAAATACTCAGTGGTGTACCAGGATCATCAATGAAATAATTGCCTTTCAGTGTTTGTCTGGAACCTGCTGCGGCATACTCATTTGCTATGGAGTTGACAATAGGTGCTGAAATAATGACTTTGAAATCATAAGCGACCGTGTCTTTACTTGTTGTTACGAAGTAAATCTTGTCAGTCACCTCTCCAGGCACCTTACCAGGTATTGTTACAAAGAGTGTATTATCTGTCAATGTACTTTGATTGAGCGATGCTCTAAGGTCATTGAACCATATTTCATAAACACTACGCAAATTGTCGCCGATGATAGCCAATGTACTACCAGGGCTTGCGCTGGTTACCAATTGACCATCAGTATATTGCGTGTCTGGTTCGTCATCCCAATTATGTATTTCAGACGACATACAGCGAATATACTTGACAGTGGGCTTTCCATCTGTTGGCTCAAACTTGTCGGGTTCGTCCTTACAAGAGGTCAACGCCATGGTGCTGATGGCAGCGACTGCCAGCAACAATCCTTTACTATATTGTTTAATCCTATTCATATCTTAAACCTTTTATTATTAGTAATTGTAAGTAGCACGAACATCAACATGCTGAGCTTCTGCACTTGCTGCGAGGTTGGGGTTGAATACCACATCACGTTCCGTCATCGGAATGGCAAAATACTTCTTGCCGGAGTCGGGATCGTCGCGCATGAGCTGCTCTACGAGAGGTGCAGTCGTATTATCCGGATACTTGGCGGTTGAAGGAACAACCCAATTGCCAGTCTTGTAATAATTCTCATAGATTTCATTGAGTGTACCGTTCCCGATAACATCACGTTTTTGAGCCTTCAGTTCATTGATGCAGAACTGTGGATTGTAATAGCTTACACGTACGAAGTCGTACCATCTGTCACCCTCGAAGGCTAGTTCCAAACGACGCTCTTTCCAAACATTGTCAAAGGATACGCTGGTCAATGCGGTCAGACCGGCTCTTTGACGAACGGCATTGATGGCATTGAGTGCCTCTGAATCGGTAGTAGAGGCGGCCTGAGGATTGCTTGGATTGCTGAGGATGACTTTCGCCTCAGCAAGAATCAGCATGACGTCAGCGACACGCAACAGCGGCGTTGCAAGGCTGTTGGCCATACGGGCCGCAGGATAACCAATACCTGCTGTATGGTCAGCATTGTTACCGTAGATGTGCTTAACAGGATAAGCACCTGTTGGACAAACGAGTTGTGGCTTGTCATTTCCTATTTCTACAGAGGGGTTGTATTCCTGATCATAAACAAAACGTATGAAGTCGAAACCACCCTTGTCTGTCCAGAAGTAATCATACTTATAACCAGGAAGCATCATGGTTGCCTTCAGACGGGCATCGCGATGGTTAAGCCATACATCAGGTGTCTGTTCCAGAACCTTGATGCCAAAAGCTTCTTGTAAGTCTGTACTTATACCTTTCCATTGTCCCCAACAGTCATCATCACCCATGCCCTTGGGCGCATAGTCGTTCTGCATAAAGCTTTGGTCTGTCCATTGGTTGTTGTTGGCATTCCAACGCCAGGAAATCAGACACTCAGGATTGATGTTGTTGGCCAGGCGGAACACATCTGCATAATTCGCCATCAGCGAGTGATTACCGTGTCCAAGACACAAACGGGCATATTCGACGGCTTTGTTGAGGTCGTCAGTGTTAATAGAACCGCTGATACCAGCCTTGGTCAGGTAAACCTTGGCCAAGAGGCCTTCTGCGGCAGCCTTGTCAATGCGGCCTGCCTGCATGGGGGTCTCAGGTAGGATTTCAATTGCCTTTTCTAATGTCATGATGATATACTCCATGACATCAGCCTTCTTCACTTTTGCGGCCGTGTTATAGCTGCCAGACTCAAGTTCTGCGGTGTTGTCGTGGATGATGGGAATATCACCAAAAGTCCGTTCAAGGAAGAAGTATGCCAGAGCTTTCCATACCAGGCATTCGCCCATTGTCTGGTTTTTGCCGGCTTCTGAAGCGCCCCCCTGCTTGATATAGTTGTAAACGGTGTTACAGTGAGCTACAACCGACCACAAAGAGTTCGACATGGCACCAAGTTCGGAGTCAGAACCATTCAGTGAGAAGTCCAAGTATGGGCTTGTACCAGGATAGTAGTTTCCGGATAAGACCTCACCAACATTGATAAAGTTTCGTGTGAAGTCACTCCATGGAGAACTGTACAAGTAGGATGTTCCAGAAAGACATTCTGTATCAGAGCCATAATAATTGTCGGCATTATAGTTGTCGATTGTTGGCTTATTTAGGAAGTCTTCACAGGAAGTGAGACCAAAGCCAATGATCGCAACAAGTGCAACGGTCTTTATATTCATGTATTTCATAATGCTACAGTGTTTAGAATGTTACGTTAATACCAAATGAATAGGTAGTCGGGGAGGGATAACGACCATTGTCGAGTCCGGCAACGAAGCTGGACTGGGTGCTGGTACCAACCTCAGGATCGTATCCGTCATATCCTGTAATAGTTACCAGGTTCTGGATGTTGACATTTACACGGAGTGTCTCCAACGAGAGTTTGCGAACCATCTTCTTGGGGAATGTATAACCCAAGGAAATGTTCTTAAGACGGATATAACTTGCATCTTCGATATAACGGTCGCTCCAGCGGTCGTTGTCATTGGGGTCGCCCATTGACATACGGGGTAGAGAAGCGCCGGGATTAGCTATGCGTACATTATTAATATCATCGTACCAATTCCAAATCAACTGGCCGTCACCACGGTCTACACCTGCAGAGTAGTCCTTGTTAGGATCGATGGGTACCAGACGGGTGGCATCAAGTACATCATCGAGTTGGTTTATCCAGGTGTTGTTCATGTGGGTAAGCTTGTACTTGTTGTAATTACCGACCTTGTTACCATAAGAACCGTTAATGAAGATATTCAGGTCGAAGTTGTTCCAACGGAAGGTGTTAGTCCAGCCGAAAGTGAATTTAGGCAATGGAGAACCGATATCTGTACGGTCGTATGCATCAATCTTTCCATCGGGCACGCCGTCAGGACCGCTAAGATCCTTGTACTTGATATCGCCTACCCATACGGTGCTGTTCTTTGCATAGACACCGTCTACGCCAGGATGAACAGGAGTGGGTGAATTCTCAATATCCTCTTTGGAAGTGTAGTAACCATCACAAACGTAACCATAGAAACTGAACAATGAACCACCTACTTCTGTCTGCGATACTTGTGGCTCTTGATCACCCCATTGGCCCCAGCCTTTCAAGGTCGCATTGCCGGTTCCATCATTCAGAGCAACCAGCTTGTTCTTGTTAAATGAGATCTGGAACTCAGAGTCCCACTCAAACTTACCAACTATAGGATGAGTGTTCAGCGTTATTTCAAGACCTGTGTTGCGGATGGTACCATAGTTGCCTGAAGGGGCTTCGAGGGCGGAAGAGCCATTGCCGCTGGTTCCCATATATGCCGGGAGCTGAAGCCCCATCAGCATGTCTTTCGACTCCTTGCGATACCAGTCGATGGTCAGATTGACGCGGTTATTAAAGACACCAAGGTCAAGTCCTACATTGAATTGTTCCTGGCTTTCCCATTGAATGGCTGTGTTGGCAATGTTTGCTGGTCTGTTACCGGAACCAAGCGCGGAGGTCTGTGTCTTCAAGGCCACACCCCATTTATAAGCACCGATACTGGAGTTACCAGTTTGTCCCCATCCGAGTCGCAGCTTACCATTGCTGAGCCAGGTCATGTCTTTCATGAAGGATTCGTTATTGAAACGCCAACTGGCTGCAAAGGAATGGAATCCTGCCCAACGTTTGTTCGGACCGAAGTTTGAACTACCATCGTAGCGGTAGGTATAGGTAGCATTGTATCGGTCGTTGTAGCTATAAGTCCATCGTGTGAAGAATGAAGCCATGGAAGCCTCTCCGAATCCAGAGTCGACAGTGGGGTTTCCCGTGCCTAATTTGACGTTATGGACCTTATCGTTGGGGAGTCCGGTATTGGAGGCACTTAAATAGTCCCATGACGACTCCCAGGCTTCTTGTCCCACCATTCCCGTCACGTTATGCTTGCCGGCAAAGTTGTGAGTCCATGTCACATAGTTTTTAATCTGCCAGAACTTATTGGAGTTCTTCTGGGTTGAGGCAGTGTTGTTGTTCTGATGATAGGTTGCCAAACTGATAATAGGACGATAGCGGTCTGCCTTGCTCCAACCAAGGTCGAAGCCTAATTCTGTGTGCCACGTCAGATCTTTATAGAATTTGACATCGAAGAAAATGTTACCATTCAATTTCTGACGGTTCAGCTTATTCTCGTTCAATAATGCTAATGCAATTGGGTTCGGGCTTGAAGAACCTTCATAAGAACTGGAGGCGTAGTTGCCGTCCATATCGTAGATAGGCAGGTTTGGCGTAGTGGTCAGAGAGTAGTTGATGATACCTTCTTCACCATCTGCCAGTTTCAGGTCATCATTAGAATCAGAGAAAGCCACATTAAGACCCATCTTCAGCCAGGACTTCAGATCGGCGTCAACATTTGCGCGGGCCGACAGACGATTGAATTCAGATCCGATAATGGTTCCCTCCTGCTTCATATAAGAACCACTGACGTAATAACGAACCTTGTCAGTACCGCCTTGTGCACTCACCTGATGCTGATGCATCAAGGCTGTCTGGAATACAGCATCCTGCCAGTTCGTACCTTTGCCAAGTAAACTCTTGTCGAGGAATATCGGGTTGGCAGTGGCTTCGCCGATTTCCACATAGGCATTATAATAGTCTGCATATTCACGTAAATCAAGGATGTCGAGTCGTTTTGTCTGGCGATTTAGGGCAATCGTTCCACTATAGGAGAACTTGGCTTCGCCGGCTTTACCATGCTTGGTTGTAATCAGCACGACGCCGTTTGCACCCTGAGCACCGTAGATAGCAGTGGCAGAGGCATCCTTCAGGATCTCCATGCTGACAATATCCTGTGGGTCAATGGTAGATAACGGGGAGATGGTTGATACCGAACCGTTACCAAGGGCATCACCAAGTCCGTAATCATAGCCAGTCAGACCTTGGCTCTGAACAATCACACCATCAATAACGTACAACGGCTCTGCATTGGCATTGATGGTGGCTGTACCACGAACGCGGATTGATGAGCCAGAACCCGGAGCACCGGAAGTGGATACTGCACTGACACCGGCAGCGTGGCCTTGCAAGGCTTGGTCTAATGAAGTGATGAGAGATCCTTTAATGGCACTCTCACCAACGGTTGCAGAAGCACCAGAGATATCGCTCTTCTTCATCGTACCATAACCGACCACCACAACCTCGTCTAATATTTTCTTGTCCTCCTCAAGGGTGACGTTGTACTTGCTTTGGGCGGCGGTGATTTTAATTTCCTTGGTCAAGTAACCAATGTAAGAGATAACCAGGGTCTGACCCGGGCTGGCGTTCAGTGAGAAGTTACCATCGAAATCGGTAGCGACACCGTTCGTGGTTCCTTTCACGACAACACTGGCTCCGATGACGGGGCCCATAGCATCGACCACAGTTCCTGTGATCTTCTTCGTTGCCTGCTGAACCTCCTGTGGAGATCCTGCGGCATTGGCATTTGACGAGTAACCGAGTCCCAACATGGCCAAGGCACTCATCAGCAGCGCTGTCTTTCTAAAGTTTTGAATCATACTTGAGTTTTATAATTAGTAAATTGAGTTGTATCTGTCGATTCGCCTGCAAAATTAAAACTGTTTAGCGAAACAACACAACTCAATTTTAACCAATACTGACACTTTTCTGCATCATCATCATTTTAGTTTTATGCTTTGCTAAGATAGTACCATACTTTGCAAAAAAAGTTGAAGGCTATTCAGGCAAATATATCTAACTTTGCAGCGAAATTTAAATTTAGTGTTTTTGGTTATTGTTTATTGGTTATTGCATATGGACGATTTTGAAAAGAAAGTGGCAGCCTTGCGTCAGCATCATGAAGAACTGCTGAGCCGGAAGAATGAACCCATCGCATGGGGAAATGGTATCTACGAGAAGTACAAGAACCCTGTGGTGACGGCTGAGCATGTGCCTTTGGAGTGGAAATACGACTTCAACGAGCAGGATAATCCCTACCTGATGCAGCGCATCATGTGTAACGGTGCTTTCAACGCGGGTGCTATCAAGTGGGAAGGTAAGTATTGTCTGATAGTCCGTGTAGAGGGGGCCGACAGAAAGAGCTACTTCGCTGTGGCCGAGAGTCCTAACGGCATCGATAACTTCCGTTTCTGGGAGGAGCCCATCACGATGCCCGACGATGTGATTCCCGCCACGAACATCTATGATATGCGCGTCACCCGGCATGAGGACGGCTGGATCTATGGTGTGTTCTGTGCCGAGCGCCATGATGACTCGCAGCCGGGTAACCTCTCTGCTGCGACAGCCACAGCAGGCATCGCCCGTACCAAGGATCTGAAGACCTGGGAGCGACTACCTGACCTGAAGACCAAGAGTCAGCAGCGTAATGTGGTGCTCCACCCTGAGTTCGTCGACGGAAAATATGCCTTCTATACCCGTCCGCAGGATGGTTTCATCGACACAGGCTCTGGTGGTGGTATCGGTTGGGCACTCGTGGATGATATCACTCACGCCGAAGTGAGGGAGGAGAAGATTATCAATGCCCGTCATTATCACACCATCACTGAGGTGAAGAATGGTGAGGGACCGCATCCTATCAAGACAAAGAAGGGCTGGTTGCATCTGGCGCATGGTGTTCGGGCTACGGCCGACGGTCTGCGCTATGTATTATATATGTATATGACTGCGCTGGAGGATCCTACGAAGGTGATTGCACAGCCAGGGGGCTATTTCCTCGTGCCTGAGGGCAACGAATACCTGGGCGATGTGATGAATGTGGCTTTTGCTAACGGCTGGATAGCCGATGAGGACGGCAAGGTGTTTATCTATTACGCCTCAGCAGACACCCGTATGCATGTAGCGACTTCGACCATCGACAAGCTTATAGACTACTGCATGAACACCCCTGAGGACGGACTGACGACTGCGGCCTCTGTAGAAACCATCAAGAGACTCATCGCTAAGAACAAGAAGTGAAAAGTGAAACGATTAGCTACCGCAATAGTATTGTTTTGCTGTCTGCTGTGCCTGAATGCTGCGGCTGACAATACGGCCATCAGTCTGGCTGGTCAATGGAACTTTGCCCTCGACCCTGACGGATTGATGACGGCAGCATCGCCATTCTCTGATGTGGTGACCCTGCCCGGCACCACCGATACGAACCGAAAGGGAACGCCCCTGAACCGTTTCGACGAGACGACCCACCTGAGCCGTCGCTATGCCTACAAGGGGAAAGCGTGGTATAGTCGCGAAATAGACATCCCACAGGAATGGGCGGAAAAGTCCGTCGAACTCCTGTTGGAACGTACCAAGTACACGGAAGTCTATATCGACGGCACGCTTATAGGCTGTAATAACGACATTTCGACCCCGCAGCTTTATACGCTTTCCCAGTCGCTGGCTCCAGGCAGGCATACGCTCACCATCATGGTAGACAATGGTAGCCATATCCCTGAACAACTCTATGCCAACAGTCATGCCTGCACAGAAGATACCCAGACCAACTGGAACGGCATAATAGGAAAGATAGAGTTTAGAATTAAGAACGAAGAACGAATAACTAAGAGTTATGATTACCCTGCTATGGATAATTCTCGCCCTAAGAGTAATCATCGCTCGGCTTTGCCGCTTGGCTCGTCCAAGAACTCTTCACTCTTCACTCTTAACTCTTCACTCTATCAGAACGGCCACCGCATCTTTCTTCGCGGCAAGCACGATGCCTGTGTCTGGCCGCTGACAGGTCATGTGCCTATGGACTACGCCTCGTGGTTCGGCTATCTGCAACGCTGTGCAGACTATGGCCTCAATCACGTGCGTTTTCATAGTTGGTGCCCGCCCGAGGCCGCTTTCGCCGCTGCCGACTCGCTGGACATCATCCTGCAGCCGGAACTCCCCTTCTGGGGTGACTTCAACGAAAAGGACAGTGTGCTGATGACCTTCCTGCACAAGGAAGGCGTAAATATTCTGCGCTGGTACGGTCACCACCGTTCGTTCCGTATGTTTGCTTTGGGCAATGAGCTATGGGGCAGCACCGACAAGATGAAAGCGTTCGTCGATGACTTCCGCAGCATAGCTCCTGACAAGCTTTACACCTTTGGTTCCAACTATTACTTAGGCTATCAGGGAGTGAAACCTGGTATGGACTATTTCACCACATGTAGGGTAGGAGGAGAAGCCTGGGGCAGCTATGATACTCATACGCGCGGTTCTTTCTCGTTTGCCGACGCCTACGACGGAGGCATGATCAATCACTTACGACCCAATGCGAAGATGAACTTCGAAGAAGGCTGTTCGCGGAGCAGTGTCCCCGTCATCAGCCACGAGACAGCACAATTCCAGATTTATCCTGACTATAACGAAATCAGGAAATACACCGGCGTGCTTCGGCCATGCAACATGGAGGTGTTTCGTCAGCGGCTTGCCGATGCAGGTATGGCCGATCAGGCCGAAGCCTTTCATCGCGCCAGTGGCCGATGGGCGTATCTGCTTTATAAGCAGGACATCGAGATGGATCTCCGTACACCCAATATGGCTGGATTCCAGCTGCTCGACCTTCAGGACTATCCTGGACAGGGTTCGGCCTACGTAGGCATACTTGATGCCTTCATGGACTCCAAGGGCATCTGTACCCAGAGCGAGTGGCGGCAATTCTGCTCCCCCGTAGTGCCGCTGCTGGTAAGCGATGCCTATTGCTTCACCTTCAGCGAGGGTATTCACGGAAAGATACAAGTGGCCAACTATAGCGGCGGCTCGCTGTCTGATACTAAGGTAAGATGGGAGTGCGCAGGACAGCAGGGCGAACTGAGAATCCCCGACGGCGAGGGACTGCTCGATGCCGGTGCAATAGATATCGACCTGAAACATCTGAAACAGGCCACACATCTCAGGCTGACGTTGCACATCGGCGACTATCATAATAGCTATGACCTATGGGCCTATCCCGACGACGTGAAGCTGGATAAGAAAGGCATCGTGATGACCAGTCACCTGACTGCCGACATCGTCAGCAGACTGCAGAAAGGAGCCAAGGTGCTGCTGACACCAGATTCGACGGAGCAATGCGTGGGCGGACTGTTCCAGACCGACTATTGGAACTACCGCATGTTCAAGACGATCTCTGAGAACAACAAAAAAACTGTGTCGCCCGGCACACTCGGTCTGCTCTGCGACCCGAAGCACCCGTTGTTCTGCGATTTCCCCACCGATGAGCATACCTCGTGGCAGTGGTTCCCTGTGGTGAAGGCAAGCCATCCCTTCATCCTGGATCACACCAGCAAGGACTACCGTCCGATAGTGCAGGTCATCGACAATATTGAGCGCAACCACAAGCTGGGTCTTGTCTTCGAGTTCCAGGTGGGTAAGGGCCGTTTGCTCATCGTCATGAGCAATCTGGAACAGGCTGCCCGCTATCCTGAAGGCCGGCAGTTCTATGCCAGTGTGCTCAACTATATGCACTCCAAAGACTTTGCTCCTGCCACAGCCATCACCGCCGACCAGCTTCATAAGCTCTTCACAACCAAGGTGAACGAGAAACAAATGGAAGAATTGAACAATATATCACCATATTAAAAGATGAAACCATACAAATTCCAGCCGTATCTGAAGACCACCATCTGGGGCGGCTATCAGATAGCACCCTTCAAGGGTATTTTCAATGCTCAGCCTAATGTGGGTGAGAGTTGGGAGATCAGTGGCGTTCCCGGGCATGAGAGCGTAGCCGTGAACCGGGGACTGATTGATGATGTCGATGAGGGACTGACACTCATTGAACTGATCGACAAGTACAAGGGATTGCTCGTCGGACAGAAGATCTATAAGAAGTTCGGCAACAAGTTCCCCCTGTTGGTCAAGTTCATCGACTCCCGTCAGGATCTGTCCGTACAGGTGCATCCTGACGACAAGTTGGCGATGGAACGTCACGGTTGTGCCGGTAAGACAGAAATGTGGTACATCATCAAGAGCGATGTGGGGTCGAGAATCTATGCAGGACTTTCGAAGAGCATCACGCCTGATGACTACGAGCGTCTGGCTACCGCCGAACCCCAGAACGGCCGTTCGCCTATGCAGGACGTCATTGCCACCCACGAGGCGCATGAGGGCGATCTCTATTTCCTGCCTGCCGGTCGTCTGCATGCTATCGGCGCAGGCAACTTCCTGGCTGAGATCCAACAGACCAGCGACATCACCTATCGTGTCTATGATTTCGGTCGTAAGGACGAGCACGGCATTCCGCGCGAACTGCATATCGAACAGGCCAAAGAAGCCATCGACTATCAGGTGTGGCCCGCCTACCGTACATCCTACGACAGCACCAAGCCCGTTTCACAGCTCATCAACTGCCCGCATTTCGTGGTGCACCGCGTGGTCGTACAGGTAGCCCAGCAGATTGACTTCCATTGCGATTCGTTCGTCATCGTGGTCTGCCTGTGGGGCAATGCCAATATCAACGGCATCGATATCCGTCAGGGCGAGACCATCCTCGTCCCTGCCAGTGAAAATATCCTCTATATCTTCGGCAACGCTACCTTCCTTACGGCAACAATGCCGTAACCATCATTTCACCTTAGCGTTCTTCTCCAGGGTCCAGTCCTTGCGCTGCAGGATGGCAGGCTTGTCGCCGCAGAACATCTTCGAGGCTTCCTGATCGCCTTTCAGCTGCCAGTCGAGCCAGGCGCGGGCCACAATGGCGAACTCACCACCGTTGGGCTGATTGTAAGTACCACCGTGACCAACGGGCAGATTCACAGCGATCGCCGGCACGTGGTCGATGCGTTTGAAGTCGTCCATACCGTTGTTATAGGCAATGTCGCTCTCACCACCCAGGATATAGATGATGGGGCAATGAATCTCCTTCAGTTTGGCCTTCGGCACGCTCGGCATACCAGGCATGCGTCGTTGACCGCTGCCACCATCCTCCGGCTGCTCGAACAGTCCGCTATTGCAGATCATGATCGAGGTGACACGCGGGTCAAAGCAGTTAAAGAGAGCCTGCAGTCCGCCGCATGACATACCTGAGATACAGATGTTCTTCGTGTCGATCTTCTGATAGAAAGGACTGTTCTTGTCGGCATTCTGTGCGAAGGCCCAGTCCATCGACTCTACCTGCTGTTCCGAGCGCGACTGGTTGCCGCGTCCCATACCACCCATACCGCGGGGCGCATCGGCCTTGGGCATCAGACCGGTAGCCAGCACGAGATAGCCGTAGGAGGCGATGTCGTTGAGGAACTTCTCGTGGCCTCGGGGTGAGTTGGCGCAGCCACCATTACCCCACACCAATACGGGCAGTTGTTTTTTGGCACTGAATACCGACAGGTCTTTCGGGGCAAAGATGGTGTGCTCCTTGAATCCGTCCACTTCGTACATCACGGCTTTGTAAGGACCTGTTCCTCCTTCTTCGAGAACAGTCGGCTCATTTTGTGCAAACATGCTTGTGCTCATTGCGAAGACAAGCGTTAAAGTAATAAATAGTTTCTTCTTCATAAGTTGATATTTTAGGGATTTGTCTGCAAAGATACAAAAAACTTTGGAAAGTTGTTCTCTTTTCGCCGAAAAACTGAAAACGGATGGTTAAATACTTGGAAGATAAGCGAATTGTGGGACGATCATCGAGGAATTGATGTGATAATACGTTTTGAAAAACTTCTGAAACATATATAGATAAAGTGTCGTTGCATTTTTCGTACCTTTGCAACCGCAAATTGGTAACACGAATAAAATGAAACGGATAACGACTGGTGTCCTGGTGGCACTGATAGCCTTGACGGCCACTGCGCAGACAAAGTTCAGTGAGCCTCATGGTCTCTATGATGTGACGAGTCTGACTGTCAGTATCACTCCGACGGATGCTACTGCAGAAGTACGCTATACCACCGACGGTAGCGAACCTACGGCGCAGAGCAGCCTCTATACGGAGCCTTTGCAACTGACGCAGACCACGGTCCTGCGTGCTGTAGAAGTGAAAAACGGTGTTGTGACGTCGGCTTCGACGACAGCCAGTTATATCTTTATTGCTTCGGTACTGAACCAGACAAACGATCCTGAGGGCTATCCATCAACATGGGGCCGGTATACACAGTTTAAAGGCACGGCCATTGCCGACTACGAGATGGATCCGGAGATGACCAACGACCCGATGTTGCGACCTAAGATCATCGAGGGCCTGAAACAGTTGCCTATCCTCTCTGTGGTCTCCGACAAAGGGAATTTCTTCAGTCACGAGAATAACGAAGAGACGGGCGGTATCTACATCTATACAGGCCCTCCGGTGGGCGATGCAACAGGCAATGGATGGACGCGTCCTTGCAGTGCCGAGCTCTTTGGCGGTCCGCAGCATCACGACCTGAGCATCAACTGTGGCGTGAAGCTGCACGGTGGTCACGGGCGTCTGGCAGAGAAGAATCCCAAGCACTCGATACGTCTGGTGTTTAAAAAGACATATGGCCCGTCGGACTTGGAGTACGACCTCTTTGGCGAAGGCGAGCCGAATAAGTTCGGACAGTTGGTGCTGCGCTGCCATTTCGGCAATTCCTGGCAGCACTGGGATGGTGGAAACCGCAAGAAAGCGCAGTATACCCGTGATGTCTGGGCCCGACGTATGCAGCGGAAGATGGGACACACCAGTGTCAATGCACTTTATGTACACCTCTTCCTGAATGGTATGTACTGGGGCCTCTATAATATTGCCGAGCGCGTAGACGACCAGTATGGCAAAGACCATCTGGGAGGCAAGAAAGCGGACATAGACGTCATCAAGATCGAGGAGGAGGGGGGCAATCATGTTGAGGCCTCGGAGGGTACGCTTGACAGTTGGAACGAGATGGTCTCTGCCGTTGCAAAGGCCACTACCGCTGATGATTACCAGCGCGTGTCGGAACTGTTGGATATCGGTAATTTCATTGATTACATGCTCATCAACCAGTATGCCGGCAATACAGACTGGGCGCATCATAACTGGTATGCCATCCGCAGCAGGGCGGCAGGCACTCCGGGATTCCGCTTCCTTTGCTGGGATTCGGAAATGATTTTGGATAATGTCTCAGAGAATGTGCTTGACAAGAACAACGGCAAGGCGTCGCCGACGGGTATTTTCAACAGTCTGTTGCGGCATCCGCAGTTTGCCAGGCGCTATTTAGCGCGCGCCAAAGAGGTGTTGTCTGCCGACGGTCTGCTCGGCAGTCAGTCTGTCGTGGAGGTTTGGGACAGTCTCTATACTTCCATCTCGTCGGCACTTTATTGTGAGGCTGCCCGCTGGGGCGATTATCGTCGTGATGTCCCTAATGGCTATGGCTTCGCATCTACGGTGTATACCGTTGACGATACTTATATGACTGAGCGCAACCGTCTGTTGACGAAGTATTTCCCAACGAGAACAGCCTCCGTACTATCACAGATCACGAAATATATAGATGTCGATGACTTTGAGGCTTCTGGTATTAATACGGCAAAGGGTGAAAGGTTTATGAATAATGGTAAATACTATACGCTTCAGGGAATTGAAGTAGATCATCCGACTAAGGGCGTGTATATTAAGAATGGTAAAAAAGTGATTGTAAGGTAACATGAAAAAGATGGTGACAGGTGTCCTGATGGCCTTGATGGCGCTGACGGTAACGGCACAAAGTAATAGATTTTGCATTGCCAAAGATGGTAAGGCAGCAACGATCGTAGTAGATAAGAACGACTGGAAGAGCGTGCTCCGGGCGGCAAAGGACTTGGCAGATGATGTACGCAAAGTGACAGGTACGGCGAGCGAAGTAAAAACTCTTACATCTAACATCTTCCCTCTTACATCTGACATCATCGCCGGCACCATCGGCAAAAGCCGCCTTATCGACCGTCTCATCAAGCAGAAGAAGATTGATGTGAGGCAGGTGAAGGGTCAGTGGGAGTCGTACCTCATTGACGTGGTGGATGGGAATCTGGTGATTGCCGGCAGCGACAAGCGCGGCACCATCTACGGTATCTACGACCTCTCGCAGCGTATCGGCGTGTCTCCTTGGTACTGGTGGGCAGATGTGCCCGTGAGGCATCTGGACGAAGTGTGGTACAGCGACGGGCGGTTCGTACAGCCCTCGCCCTCAGTGAAATATCGCGGTATCTTCATCAACGACGAGGACTGGGGGCTGAAACCCTGGGCGGCGAAGAACTTTGAGAAAGAGTTGGGCGATATCGGCCCCAAGACTTACGATAAGGTGTGTGAACTGCTCTTGCGCCTGAAGGCGAATATGCTGGCACCAGCTATGCACTCGTGTACGGGTGCGTTCTATTCTCATCCGGAGAGTCAGCGTGTGGCCGACGAACGGGGCATCATGATCACAACCTCGCACTGTGAGCCGCTGCTCTTCAACAATGCCGCGAAGTCGGAGTGGGACAAGGCCCGCGACGGAGAGTGGAACTACGAGACCAACAGCGCGACCATTCTGAAGAAACTCGACGACCGCATCCGCGAGACGGCACAGTACGATAATATCTACACCACAGGTCTGCGCGGCCTCCACGATGAGGCCATGAAGGGCAGCACCGACCCGAAGGACCGTGCCCGCACGCTGGAGAAGGTCATCGCCAAGCAGCGCAACATATTGGAGAAATATAAGAAGCAGAAGGCCAATCGGTTGCCGCAGATCTTCGTGCCCTATAAGGAGGCGCTGGATATCTACGATGCCGGTCTGCGCCTGCCCGACGATATCACGCTGGTATGGCCCGACGACAACTACGGTTATATGAAGCGTGTGAGCAATTCGCAGGAGCAGAAGCGCGGCGGCCACAGCGGTGTGTATTACCACCTCTCTTATCTGGGCACGCCTCACGACAACCTGTGGATAGCCACCACCGCACCGATGCTGATGTATGAGGAACTGCTGAAAGCCTATAATGCCGGCGCCGACCGCTACTGGCTGCTGAACGTGGGCGACATCAAGCCTATGGAGATTGAGATACAGCATTTCTTTGATATGGCCTTCAACTTCGGGGCGTTCAGCTACGAGAACGTGAACCGCTATCAGGCCGAGTGGCTCGCCCGTACGTTCCTGACGCGTAGGGAAAATATGACATCACGTCTCACGGAACTCACCGCCCAGTTCCAGTTCATCCTCGACAACTACTACCGTCTGGCGTGGGATCGTAAGCCTGAGTTCATGGGCTACGAGATGGAGTGGGACAGCGAGGAGAACAACCGCCTGCACGACACCGATTTCTCGTTCGAGACCGGAACGGCTCAGAAGCGGCTCCTGGACTACGAGATCATCTGCGAGGCATACGACATGATTGAGCGGAACATCGATCCGGAGCAGCGTCCGGCCCTCTTCGAGATGCTGGGCTACGCCGTCCACAGTGCCCATCAGATAAACCGTAAGTTCCTCTATGCCCAGCGCAACCACGAGACCGGCTCTGCCATCTATGCCGTGATGGCCTTCAATGCCGACGAGAAGATTGAACAGTTGCGCAAGCGCTACAACGAACAACTCGACGGTAATTGGAACTACATGATTTCTGAGGTGCCGCCCGGTTATACGGCGAAGTATCATCAGATGCCCCAACTCGGCGTTCAGCCTACCGATGCCTGGCGCCTGCCGGATGATCAGATACATCCTGAGTTCCGAAACAAGATTGACCTGACGACTCTCACCGTCAAAGAACCATTCCGTCTGCTCGAAGGTATCGGCACCGACTGGATCGCCCTCCAGATGGGACAACCGCTTGACTTTAGCACTACAGGCCGCATCGACATCCCTCTTCCATCATCCACCACCCATCACCCATCATCCATCACCCTTTGCATCAGCGTTGTTCCGATGTGGCCAGTGGCTTACGACCGCAGCAATCGCATCAAGGTCAGTGTTGATGGCGGTGAGGCAGTGATCTGCGAGAACAAGTTCAAGGAATGGAGTCCGGAGTGGAAGTTGCAGGTGCTCGAAAACCGCAAGGAGTTTGTCATGAAGCTGCCTCTCGACCAGAGCCGCCGCGACCATGTCCTCACACTGTCGATCGTAGACCCTGGTCAGATCATCCAGAAAATCACATACGAAGAGTCAGAGTAATTTATTTGACCTCTATATCACCGTAGCCCATGCGGGTGCCTTCTGCCAGGCGGTCGGCATCGAGCTTGAGGATGCGTAGCTTCGTGGCGGGGAAGGTGATGGTCTGCCAGATGGGATTGTTGACGATGTTGGAGAATTCGCCTGAGGCGAGCTTCGTCCAGTTGGCCCAGTCGGTAGAGCCCCAAAGGGTGTAGTGGGTGATGATGCCGTCTTTTGTATTATGTGGCGGCAGGTAGCGGAAGGTGGTGAAGGTCTGGTCCTGATCCCAGTCGATCATCATCTGCGTGGGACTGCTGAAGAAGATGTGCAGGGCAGATGATTTCTTTTCCCCTGAATCAGGAATGTCGGCAGTCAACTCTGGAGCGAGATAAACGCCCAGTTTCTTGATGATGGGTTCGGCCTTGCTGTCGGTGATGGTGAAGCGGAGCTGCGTAGCCGTGACGGTGGGGAAGCAGATGATACGGCGGTGGCCAATGGTGGTCAAGCCATCCTTCCCGTCCTCCACGAGCGCATCCTTCAGCGGCTGCCACTTGCCGTCGACGAGGGCTTCGAGCTTAAACTTCTTCACCCGCTGTCCTTGTGCGATATCCTCCTCTGCGAGGAAACGGTTCACAGCCGTGGGCTTTTCCCATTGAACATTGAGCATTGAACATTGAACATTATTTGCTACCGCTTTGTCATGCGCAGCCGCATGTTCAATGTTCCATGTTCCATGTTCAATTAAGTTTTCTGCAAACACTTCGTCGATCATTTTCTTAAACGCAATCCCTCTCAGACTGTCGTTGGGATGAATGCGGCCATTGGGTGCGATGGGAAAGTTGAGGAGCAGGGTAGAGTTGCGGCCTACCGATTTATAATAGGTATCCATCAGTTTCGACAGGCTCTTCACATGGTCGTTCTCCGTCTCGTGATAGAACCAGCCTGGACGGATGCTCGTGTTCGTCTCGCCCGGACACCACACATCGCCGTCCTCCACACCGTAGTGCAGCATGTGCCAGGGCGTATCGCCTTTCGAAGGCATCAGGCTCCAGTTGGTCTCGCCCACATTGCCTGCCTCGGTGCCCACCCAGCGCAGGTCGCCGCGGTCGCCACCGTCGTTCCAGATCAGACACTTGGGTTGCAGTTCGCGGATCATCTTGTAGGTCTCCGGCCACTGATAGTAAGTGGTGCGGTCTATCTTGCGTGTCTCGTTGGCACCGCCATACCAGCCGTCGCCGCCATTGGCCCCGTCGAACCATACTTCGAAGATTTCGCCGTAGTTGGTCAGCAGCTCGCGCAGCTGGTTGCGGAAATAGGTCACGTATTCGGGCTTGCCATAGTCCTTATGATTTCTGTCCCACGGCGAGAGATAGACGGCAAACTTCAGTCCCTCCTCGCGACAGGCATCAGCCAGTTCGCGCACCACGTCGCCCTTGCCGTTCTTCCAAGGGGCATTCTTGACCGAATATTCTGTATATGCCGAGGGCCACATACAGAAACCGCAATGGTGCTTGGCGGTGAAGATGATGCCCCTCATGCCGGCCTGCTTACAGACGCGTGCCCACTGTCTGCAGTCGAGGCTGGAGGGATTAAACAGTTTCGGGTCTTCATTGCCGAAACCCCACTCCTGATCGGTGTACGTGTTCAGCGAATAGTGGATAAAGGCATACATCTCCATATCCTGCCACCGCAACTGGTTTTCACTGGGCACGGGGCCGAATGGTTCCTGTTTCGTCTGTGCTGTCATGCTCATACAGGAGCAGAGCACCATCATCACAATTGTTATTCTTTTCATCTTCGTTTCATTTTTGCCGCAAAGATACGGATTTTTATCCACATATACAATACTGTTCTACAAATTTGTGAATCATGGGGACTGGTCTGTCAGCGACATGGTCCCTGAGTTTGTCGAAGGGTCCTGTTGCAGCGGCCCTGTCCCCTGTGATTCACAGCGCTCCCTAGAGCGCAATCGGTCCGTAACCCATACAACTGGTCGTTGTGATGGCCGTCAGGAAGGCCGTGAGCGCGGCTACTACTACCTTCACCGCCACCTCAATAATCTTCTTCTTCATACGCATCTCCATTTTTTACGTTTGCTTTACTCATGGCGTCGTAGCGCTGCTCACTGGGGCCTGACCCAAATGTGATATCTTTGATGTCACAGAGGGGTCTGTCTCCCAGTGTGCTGCGCCTCTATGGCCTTAGTCGTTCGTCAGTCCGTCGCCACCGTCACCGCCTCCGCCGTTATCTCCACCACCGGTGTTGCTACCGCCCTGAGAGCTCTGGCCGTTCTCGCCCTGGTTCTGACCGTTCTGACCGTTCTCGCTGCTCTGGCCGTTCTCGGTGTCCTCCACCTCTCCGGCGTCAGCCGAGGTCACACGCTTCACCACCTCACCATTGCGGTCGTAGCAGGTGATCTGGATGGCGGTATCGGCCAACTCATCCTTCAGATCCTGCGCGGGAGTGAAGATGATACGGCGGGTCGTAATCAGACCGGTCTTCACGTCCTCGACCTTTGCCACACTCTTGGCGCGTAGACCGAATCGCATGGTGCCCAGTCCGGGCAGAGCCACACTGTGACCTTCGGTTGCCCATGCCTTGATCACCTCGCCGGCTGCATCCCAGCAGGCCTTCATCACACCCTGGCTCACGCCGCTGCGCAGAGCCGCCTCCTTGATCACCTTCGCCTGACTCAGGGCGATGTACAGCTCGGGCTGCATCACATAGCGCCATACGCCGGGATCGTTCTCATCCTTCGTGAACTTAATGTTTCGTTCAACTGCTTTTACTTTCAATGCCATAATTAAATCCTTTCTTTTAAATGGTTAATAAATTGATTAATTGTTAATAGACTGTTCAATGTTCAATGTTCAATCTTTTTACTCGTCTCCGAATCAACTCCGTTTTTGGCTTTGCCTGGGAAACACTTACCTCGCGCGCAGATAATTTTTGTTGTCCGGGCAGGCCGCAAATTTCGTATTTTTTCTTTGACACTGCAAAGGTACGAAATTTTCAGGAGAAAAACAAGTGTTTACCCCTTTTATTTCGGATTTATTTCAAATGTTAAATTGCCTACGCATTGTGCACCAGTGCACCAGTGCGTCATTTGGTGATTTCAAATTAGAGTGCGTCAATATCCCTATTATTAATTTTATATATATTATAATATATATAAAATATAAGATACAATATAATAATCAATAATCGAAATGGTGCACTGGTGCACTGGTGCACAACACTCCACCAAATATCGTCCTAAAATTAGTTTTTTTATCTCATTATTTGTGATTCTCAAAGATTATTATTATCTTTGCAGCATTAAAACTAAAACGAACACTGACAGAATGAAAGACCCTGGCTATGTGTATATACTGACCAATCCCAGCTTTCGCGAGGATTGGGTGAAGATCGGCAAAAGTTCACGTCCTGTAGATATGGTAAATTGGAAATTTGCAAATAGATGAAATAAATGACATTCAAATTAGAAACCCCAGAACACCAAAGAACTGCCATACAAAGTGTGGTAGAGGTCTTTCGTGGGATGGAAAAGAATACATACGACAATGCAACGGATGAGGACATTCGGGCAAACTACTGCTCGTTATCCTTGGAGGCATTGATGGCAAACATAAATAGGATTGCGGCGGAAAACGGAGTAGATCCTTTACAATCATATCTTCAAGAATCCAGGAACGCATGTATCGAAATGGAGACAGGTACGGGTAAGACCTTGACCTATCTCCAGACTGCATACGAGCTGTACAAAGAATATGGACTAACCAAGTTCATCGTTCTAGTGCCGTCAATCCCTATCCGTCAGGGAGCCATAGATACGTTTGAGAATTTCAAAGTTCAGTTGGAGGATAAATACGGTTTTACCCCAAATGCTTTTGTGTATGATAGTTCCAAGTTGAGTGACCTTCGTGACTTCATTACTGCTGAAACACCTCAGATTATGATTATGACGATGGCCTCGTTCAACTCAGAAGACAAGATTTTGAATCAGGAGGTGCGCGAAGACCTATTTAACAACAAGCCTTTTATCGAGGCTATCGCTCGTACGCATCCCATCGTATTCATGGACGAACCGCAGGAAGGAATGGACACAGAGAACTCACAGCTTTGGCTTTCTAAACTTTCTCCGTTGTTCAAGTTCCGCTATTCGGCGACACATGCTGTGAAAGTGAATATTCTCTACCAATTGACTCCAAGTGAGAGCTATCGTTTGGGACTTGTCAAGAAGATAGAAGTACTCACCGTTACAGAGAAAAACGATGAAGCAACGCTGAAAATTGAAATCAGCGAAGTACAGGAAACCAAGACAGAACCAAAGGTTAAATTGAAGTTATGGAAATATAACAGGGCCAAAGAGAATTTCGCTTTCAAGGATTCCAACCTCCTAAAGAAAGGAGATAACCTAGCTGAGAAATCGGGGAATGATACATATACAGACTTTACAATCAGTCGCATCTATAAGAAGCTTAGTACCCGTAAATGGGTGGTAGAGTTCACCAATGGCACTAGCATCGAAGAGGGTGCATCGTCGGCAAATAAGGAACAGGTGTGGGCTTTACAGCTGGAATGGCTCATACGTCGCCATTTTGAGAACCAACAACGTTTAAAGCCTAAAGGCATCAAGAATCTTTCTCTCATCTTCATCGACAAGGTGGCTAATTATATGAGCCTTGAAAATCCTGTAATTAAGAAGATATTTGAGCAGCAATATAAAACTGTCTATGCTGAGTTCCATAACGGACAGGAGCCAACACAAGAACAGGTGACTGCTGTACAAGGATTCTATTTTGCAAAGACCACACAAGGGGAATATACGGATAATGAAACAACAAACCGTAGCAACAAAGAGATATACGATGAAATTCTGCATAATAAGCAAAAACTCCTATCATTTGGCAGCACAATAGAATTCGTATTCTCTCATTCTGCGCTTGGTGTAGGATGGGACAATCCCAATGTGTTTGGTATTGCCACACTAAATGAAAGTTATTCAGAGAACAAGAAACGCCAGGAAATAGGCCGAGGCCTTCGCATCTGTGTGAACCAGCAAGGCGAACGTGTTTATGATGCAGAGGGTACGCCAGACGATGAAGTCATCAATCAACTCACGGTGGTTCCGAATGAGACCTACGAGACTTTTGCCCGCAGCTATCAGAACGAAAATGAGAAGGCATATGGCAAGTCTGGTGCTGGTGCCAAGCTCAAACATACTCATAAAGGCAAACACCAGAATCGCGTAACGTTCAAACTGAACAAAGACGAAAACATTCATAGTGTGTTCCGCAGATTCTGGAATACAATTGCCAAGAAAACCACCTATCGTGTGAGTTTTGACGAGGATGCTATCATACGTCGTAGCATAGAGGAATTAAACACTATCTCTATTGCTGAATACAAAGCTGAAGTTTCCAGCTATCGTGTTGGCGATATTGAGGATTTATCGCAACGTGAATATATCGGTTCGGAAGACCGCAACCTGAAAGGATCTTATTCGCCACAGGACTTGGTAGAAGACCTTAGCGAAAAGACGGGCTTGTGCTACAATTCTGTAATGCGTATCGTTCAAGAGATAGAAACCCAAAAGGAGTATTTGAAGAATCCGCCAGTCTTTTTGGAACAGGCCGCATATAAAATAAAACAGGTGCAACTTGAAGAATTGGTTAGATTTGTTGAGTACAATCCTACTAATGAGGTCTATCCCTTCGACTTTGCTGACTTCACAAAAGATGCTTGTGACAATTATGTCTCAACGCCTAATCATGGTGTATGGGATAAAACGCTATATGACAGCGGACTCGAACGTGACTTCGCCGTTGATGCTGACAATAAAGACAAGAACCCTGATGTGCTTTGTTTCTTGAAGTTCCCTTCATGGTACAAGATACCAACACCTATTGGCAATTACGAGCCAGACTTTGGTGTTGTGTTGAAGCGTGTGTCTTTACGGAATAATCAAGCCCAGCAGGAATATTATTTTGTTGTGGAGATTAAAGGAACCAATGATATTAACGACAAAAAAGCCCTTACTCCTCACGAAATAGCCCGCATCAATTGTGCTATCAAGCATTTCCACTCTCTCGGCATCGAGGCTGTTTATAAAGCCCCAATACGTGAATTCTCAACATTCAAAACGAAAGCAGAACAAACAATAAATACCCAAGCAAATGGAAACATATAAAGACCACATAACGCTAAGTCCCGACATGAACGAAGAACGTCTGAACACCCTCCGAGAGCTATTCCCTGACTGGTTCACGCAGGAAGGCCATCTTGATATCAACGAAGTAAAGAAAGCCGTCAATCCGGACAGTGTAGAAGAGACGGAACGATACGAGTTCCGTTGGTTTGGCAAATCTGCGGCTAAGCGTAATGCCTTTACGCCTACACGCGCTACTTTACATTTCGATGCAGAACGTAGTGTCAACGCTGACACAACTGACAACATCATCATTGAAGGCGAAAACCTTGAGGTTCTGAAGATTCTATCATCAAGTTACAGGGGAAAAATTAAGTGCATCTATATTGACCCACCATACAATGCAGATGCTCTGACAGCATATAATGATAATTTTGCACAGGACAAGAAACAATACTGGGAAGAAACTGGTATAACAGAAAATGGCGTGATCGTAGATACAGAAACCGTTCCAGAAGGTCGTATACATAGCGTTTGGATGAGCGATATTTATGCACGTTTGCTTCAAGCCCGTTCTTTGCTTACTCCCGATGGTATTATTTTTATTTCCATCAATGACAAAGAAGTTATGCATTTAAAAAAAATCTGTGATGAGGTTTTCTTTCCAAACAACTTTATTGCTCAGTTTGTTTGGGGAACAGATGGAAACTTCGATAATCAGGCAAAAATAAAGACTTGTCACGAGTATATTTTGCTCTATGCCAAAAACGCAGCAGAGTTTGATTTTCCACATCTAGTTGATCCCAATATTACAGACAAGAGTAAGCTCAATAATGCACAGATTAGAAATACAATCGTTAAGAATGGGCCTAAGAATCCAGTCCAGAAGGTTATATTGAAAGCAGGTTTCCCATGTGAATTTGAGAGCGGCGTAATTCCTGCAAGACAGAATCAATGGCCACATTTTGACGAAGACATTGTTGTTGAAAACTATAAGGTTGTAAATGATGTTGAGATTGAAAGCGGTTGGGCTGCACGTGGCCAATTTGATGCGTTTATGAATGAAGAGAACAATTGGCAACCCGTAAAAGACACCAAGGGTCAAGATACTACATTTGTTCTTCAGGAATCTGGCACAATAGAATGTGTTAAGGATAGAGGGTTTAAAAGCCACGTAATTTCTCTTCTTCAAAATTTTGGTGGAACCCAAAGTGCTACTAGCGAATTGAATGCTCTTGGTATATATGGTTTCGATTATCCCAAACCTACCAAACTAATCGAGTATTTAATACGGATGAACAATTGCGATGATTGTATAATTCTTGACTTTTTTGCGGGGTCAGGTACAACAGGACATGCTGTGGTTAATTGCAATCTACAAGATAGTGGTGGAAAACGAAAGTTTATCCTTGTTCAGTTCCCTGAAGCAATCCCTGCAAAACATGTTGCAGCCAAACATGGGTATAAGAAGATTAGTGACCAAACTATTGCCCGCAACAAAGCTGTATATGATAAGATAAAAGCTTCTTATGAAGGGAAACTCATTACTCCAGAAGACCAACAGCAGTTAGACCAACTCGGTTTTAAAGTCTTCACGCTGAGTAAGTCCAGTTTCCCTCGTGTGGATTTTGCTCCAGACCCTGATAAAAGTGAAAAAGAAAATCTTGCATTGTTCCAGGAGTATGTCGCTCAGAAGGAACAGCAGCTTACCCTTGCTTTCAATGAAGACGAACTGATAACAGAAATCCTGATAAAGCAGGGCTTTATGCTTACCTATAAGCTGGAAGCACAGTCGCAGTTCACTCAGAACAGGGTATATAAAGCTACCGATGGTGTGAAAACAGCATTCATTACGGTCGATTCACAGCTTTATGATGAAACTGTTGATTACTTCATGCAACATATAGATACCAAGTTCATCTGCATTGAGCGTGCCCTCGACACCACCAAGAAATTCAATCTCAAAAACAAGATGCAAGATAAGTTCTTTGCGTTCTAATTCATGCCTTTAATAATTGAATAAGCATATATGAGCATTCAAGACCAGAAATATGAGGAACTTACAGCTTTAGAGCAATTAAGGCAAGATTATAAACAAGGTATTATGTCGGCCTTAGTTGGAGCTGGTTTCTCATTAAATGTTTCAGATCATTATGTTTCATGGAATGGGCTCTTATATGATATGGTTTTCAAAAAGTATGAGAGTCAAATAGAAAATGCATACGAAGAATATATAAAGAAAAACAATATAAAAGGAAGCAAGTGTAAGAATGAGTTTTATTTTATCAAAGTTTCTGAGTTGATAAAAGAGAAAGGTGCTTTAACTCTTGCATCGCAATATGTTCATGAACACAACAATATGCATGAGTCAATTGACGCATATATTGAGGAGCATATACCATATGCTAAAATTGGAAATGAAGGGGTTCATTTATTCAAGAAAGACAAAGAAATAGATAAGTGCGACGACGATTGTTTGAAATTGCATCAATTGTTACTTCAATGCGTGGGATTCCGTAATTATTTCACTACTAATTATGATAATCTTCTCGAACTTTCGATTGATAAGGAAAAAAGACCTATAACTGTTATTAAACGAGGAAAAGAACTTTCAAATACGTCCGCTGATTGTAAAATAATAAAGATTCATGGAAGTCTTAGAGAAGATCAAAATGATTCAAGTGGATTTGATGGATGTAATGATACTAATTACATTATAACTCAAGAGGATTACAATTCATATGGAGAAAAACATTCTGCATTCAAGACTATTTTGAATACAGAAATGTTACAAGGGGTATTCTGTCTAATAGGCTTTTCAGGAACAGATCCAAATTTTAGAAATTGTATTGATTGGCTTTTAAATATCCTTGGTTCGCAAGACGACAAACAGGTAAAATTCTATTTGATTGATTTATCAGAAAAAGAAGAAGAACCTTACATTAAAAGTTATTACTTACATAACCATATAAAAGTGGTACGATTAAGGGATCAGAGAATAATGGAACAATTGGGTCTTTCCAACTCAGATTCTGAAGTAGTAAATGAAAGCAATATAGAATATGAAAAAAACAATGACAATACTTTTTCCAACAAGGTCCTACTTGAAGCTTTTTTTTGTTATTTAATTGCGGCATATCCAACTTTTGTCGATAATCATGATGTGCTCACTTATGACAAAGCATTGTCTGAGTCAAAGTGTGCTGTCTTTGATTATAGAAAACTATGGGAAAAAGGGTTGGGTATTTTAGGGAAAAAAGAAGAATTGTCCCAACTTGCTCAAGATATTAAAGATGCTCGCAAAGTCGTAAGATTCTGCAAAGTAATATTTCCACAAGAAAGTTTTATCGACCTATTGATGTCCAAAGAACCTTTAACGGAGGATAAAGCATTTTTGTTTGCTCTTGCAGTCAAAGATATAGGTCAAATACCAAGTTACTATGTCAACTATCATAAAGAAGATCAGGAATTAAATAAACAGCCAATTTGGACCCAACTTGTTGAACGTGAAAAAACTCTTCACGGCTCAACGGATTCAATGTCTGAAGTCGGAGAGAATTGGGCTATATACGAACAAATACAACGTTATCTTTTTAATCTTGATTTTTCGAAATCAAAAGAACTTATTTGCAATTGGAATGCCAAAGACTACTGGTTGCAAAACAGAGCCATGTGTATGGCTATACATGAAGATCTGGTAAAGGATGCTCAAGCCATATTAGATGAGATCATAGAAAAAGAAATAAATCCTTCAGAGAAACTGTACGAAGTAATTCTTGCCAATTTCATTTCACGAAGATGGCCTCAGCCATATAATACAGAAAAATACTGGAGATATGGTTTGGATGGACATGGTGATATGCTGAATTTTATGATGTCGTCACTCCGTAATAAGAAGGAAAAGCCCAAAAGGCGAGGCTGGATTGGATCTACATGGAATATCGGTAGTAACCATGGGGATTATGTGAAAAGTTTGAGAATTCTTCAATTCATAATAGACTCTGGCATATATGTCTCGCTCCCTGGTTACATTATGTTTGACGTCGCAAATTGGTACATTGTATTCCAAAATCTGTATGAGTATTTCCCTTATCCATGTTTTTTCTATTCTATTCAATATACTGAACGAGATGTTCAAAGACGCATCGGAGAAGACTATGCATACAACGTAAAGCTTCAGAAATTCAATGAAGATATTCTCATCAAGTCATTACATGCCATAGGAAAAGACGAGACACCCGTGTCATTTAAGAATGGAATTCTAAATGTGACAGCCACAATGTATATTGCCGTTGATGAAGAACTCTGGTTTGAACTATTTAAGGAATCTGTATTTAAAGCCTTCATTCGACGATTACATGATATTAAAGATTCTGACGAATTGGTGTTTAATGTTAAATTCGCTTTAGGAAGTATCAGAAATCCGGATAATATTTATTGGGCTTTTCAACAATTAATTTCCAGATATTCAATGAACAATGGAGTCGTTTCAGACATTATCGTCAATAATTTATTGATAGAACATATTCAGAAAGAAGTCAAGATTAACGACACTCTTTTGTTTCCGAATGTATTGGACAGAAATACTTTATTTTTACTGGACACTTTGAATAACGAAGGTTTTTTATCAGAAGAGCTCATTTCTTCAATTTGTGAAGCGATTCACAAAACAGATGTTCAAGATATTCCACATGATAGGGTGATGTTGTTCCAATTGTTCAACTTAGTAAAAAACGATAAGGAATCAATAGATAAGATTAAGGGATGCTTCTTATCAATGAACATTTGGCATTGTGGCTTTTTAAGTGACAAGGAATTCGGTTGGACTGAGCCAATGTATATCAGATTGAATTTGCTATATGATAAGATAACCTGGACAGATGATGAATTTGAAATAATAAAAGAAAACCTCATCAAGAACGTATCTCTATATGACAAGGCTCACAAATCTTTACATAAAGATTCTTTCATGAAAAGTATTCAAGTCCGCTATTTGTCAGATATGATAAAGTTTATTGATGGATTAAAGACAGAAAGACAAAAATCTCTCTTGCCTATAAGAAATGTTGTTGAAAAACTATTATTGGATAGAACACAATATGCAGACAACATCGATCTAATGATGTCAGAACAACCTGCCGATGTAGATCGGGCAATGGAAAACATCTATGAGGGAATTATTCATAATGGTGTTGAAAGATATCAAGAAGATGTTGATTTTCTGATAGATCGTGCCATCATGAAAGTTCCAGTTGCATTGACTCGTAATTTGAGATGCATCAAATTCATTAGTGAAAAAATAGTAAGTTTCGGATATGCAAAGAAACTACATAAACTCTTAGCAGTATATAAAGACTCAGAATCATGGGCATTATTGGACTTGCGTTTTGCATTCATTTATCTCCATTCTATAGCTAAAGTGTTGAAACAACATGGAGAGGCAGATGAAGTGATTGACTTTTGGATAGAGAACGCATTTGTAAATCGTTTTGTTAGAGAGTAAAATGTGGTTTTTCCGAAATAATTGATTAACTTTGCAAACGAAATATGTATATGGATAAAGACATTAGAGATTTCTTGGATAGGGCTACACAGAAAAGACTCTATGAGGAAAATAGGAAACTACTGGCGTCAATAACTAGAATCAATTATCTGATTGTTTGTTTCGTTAACTAGATCCAGAAATTGTTGTTTCGCATTATCGTCGGTGATACATTCATCGACGATTTTTTGTGCTAGAGGAGACGATATGGTTCTGCCGGAACAAACGAACCATTTGAGATAGGCCTTCATGTCGGCTACTTTGTTGAAATCATAAGTTTTGCATAAACGAGAATGCGGATCCTTGACATAGGTAAATAATAAGCTGATTACCTGAATTAGATAATTTTTCTGCTTTATTCTTGGGGGGACACTTACCTTCTTTTTTGTTATTTTTATCTCTATGTTTACTTTATCTTTGTTTATTAAATGTTTTTCAATCGCTCGGTTATACTGTCGGCTTCTGTAATCAATATAGTCTATGATTTCATTATCAGATGTTATTTCAACCATTGCGTTTCGTATTCCTCTTGAAACTTTAAAACCCATATTGGCCAAACGCCATAAAAACGCATCCACATCATCACAAGTTTTGATATTGGAAATGCCTATCGTATTTAAAATACCCTCTCCAACGAGGATACTATCAATACTTTCCCCTATTTCTCTATCTTTTTGCGATAAAGAGTAATCGAATGCATCTTTTACATCTTCGCCTTTGTCAATAAGCGTTTTGATGTATTGGAGATCTTTTTCGACTGATAAACTGACTATTGTGACTCTTTCTTCATCCTTGTCATTTTCTGGAATTATCAATTCCAAATATATTTGCTTTAAATCCACCAACGCTTTGTAGATAATTATTGTCAACTGCTCTGTGCTTAGATCCTTGCGACCATGTTTCCATATTCTCCACCAATTTTTCCATAACAGAAGATGTTCTATCCCCATGTCTTCTATCTGTCTGGCTACAACCACATTAACTGTATCAAGGTCGCTTTTTGAAACATCCTCATACCGTTCTAAGATCTCGTAGTTGCCGTATTTATGGGTAATCTCTTCAAGGCGGTAAATACTCCTTACCAGTTTACTTTGGTCTTTAAATCTCATAATACTTGCAAAAATAATGAATATCTATTGTATTTCCCCCAAAAGAATAACGCATTTTTTTACTATTTATTTGGTTATTACAAGAATAATGTATATCTTTGCAGCATGATTATTCTCATTTGTATAAAACTTAAATTTTTAAGAGTATGGAAAACGTACCCTGCTGCCTGTATAGCTTCTGAGCCATAAAAATGAAAGCATGAAGACAGGACTACAGTTCAAGCACTATGTGTGGATCGTGAATACGTTGCGTAAACGAAACCGTTTGACGCTGAGTGAGTTGAATGAACTTTGGGTTTCCGACGAGGTGGCTGAGGGCAATCCCCTGCCGCGAAGCAGCTTCAACAAGTATCGTGACGCCATTCTCGATATGTTCGGACTCATCATCGACTGCGACTCCACCTATCATTATTATATAAGTAACCCAGGCGAGGTAGATGAGGACCAGACGAAGCAGTGGATGCTCTCGATGCTCACCACCGGTCTGACGCTCAGCGGCAGCTCGGCCATCAAGGACAGCGTCATCCTGGAGAACGTGCCCGCCGGCTTCGAGTTCCTGCCTGTGATCCTGCAGGCCATCCGTCAGACGCGTACCATCATGATGGGCTATCAGAAGTTCGGTTTCGAGCCTTATACGAAGCCGGTTGATCCCTATGCCGTGAAACTGTTCCGGCAGCGATGGTATCTGCTGGCCGACAATGGCGAGCGCATGTCGGTCTATTCGTTCGACCGTATGCAGTCGGCCGCACTCACAGACCAACGGTTCGCCCGTCCGAAAGACTTTTCACCTGAGGATTATTTCGCAGAATACTTCGGTGTGATGACCGACGGCACTCCGTTGGAACATGTGGTGCTGAGGGCCTACGGCAAGATGGCCAACCTGTTGCGCACGCTGCCCCTTCATGCCTCGCAGCGCGAACTGGAGAGCGGAGAGGGATATACCGACTATGCACTTGACATCCGGCCCTCGATTGATTTCGTCAGTGAGCTGCTGTCGAAGATCGACGGTCTCGACGTGCTGGAGCCCCAGAGCCTGAAGGAGAAAATCAGCCGGATACTGAACGACGCACTCAGGCGAAATCCGTAGAATTATTAATTAAAGTTAATGTTTTGGAGGTGTACACACTTTGGGTACACCTCCTTTTTTACTTTGCAGCCGTAAACAAGATTGTCGAACTAAAATATAAATGTTATGGCTGGTATGTTTTTATTATTTATAATGGTAGTTGCCCTCGTCAACATGATGAGTGCCTACGTGAAGAGTATTGTTTAACACTTTAAAAAACAACGTTTGTAATGACTAAAAAGATGAAACAAGAACGAAACGGCTTTGAGCCGTATGTGATGACACCCGAAGAGGTGTTTGCCGACCTTGACCGCAAGGGGGTTAAGTATGAGATCTGCGACACGCCGATCCCCGTGTTGGAGAACAGAGTGAACTGTGGTAAGCCGCTGGACTCCGGTGAGCAGATGATCGACGACTATTATTATGTGCCGAAATCGGTTGTGGGCCTTCATCCGTTGATGGATATGCCGGCTCAGGGCGATTCGATGATCGGTGCCGACATTCATGAGGGTGACCTGTTGCGGATGGAGATCGGCGCAGAGCCGCACGACGGTGATATCGTGCTGGCCGAGGTTGACAGAGAGTATACGGCGAAGGTGTACTTTACCGACGACCAGCGGCTGAAATGGCTGTTGCCGATGAACGACAAGTACAGTCCCATCCTGCTGACTGCCGACAAGGAGACAAGGATACCGGCCGTGGTGCGCAGTATTGTGAAGAAGTCACCCCGTTTGTCGTTCAGAGAGTGTGCGGCTATCGTGAACCGGGCCAAGGACAAGAAGCGTCAGGAGGGAGATGTGTTCCAGCGGGTGAAGAAGGCTGTCGGCGAGGGGAGCCTGCTGTTCTGGGCATCATCGTCGTGGGCGGTGGTCTATTGTGTGGTGCGCGACTGCTGTGGCTATGAGGGCGGTATGAAGGAGTTTGAGCAGAAGGCCATGAACATGGCACTGCCGAAGACGTTCGAGCATGTATGCACGAAAGGTGCCGTTCAGCGTACCATCAGCAACCATCCTTATATGCGTCTGCCTATAGACAAATGGAAGGATAACGGTGCTTCTACGCGTGAGATTGTTTTAAAGGAGTTTCTGAGAAAGTTACTGCTGTAGTTTCTGCCGGGCAGAAAGAATGAGGGCTAAACTTTCTGCTTTTCCATAGACTTTCTGTTTTTAGTTTCTGAATGCGTTCCAAGAGATTGGAGCGCATTTTTTTTGTTCCTAATTTTGCAGTGTCGAAAGGACAAAGCGCCTGATGACAAGCGATCTTTGACATGCTGCTACAAACAACCGCACGGGAAGGCCCGGGCGAGGAAAAATTTTAGTCTGGGGCCAGGCCCCGACAAGAGAAACTTAGGACTGGGGCCTGGCCCCAGTAGGAGATAAACATTATTAATTATTAAAAGAAAACGAATATGAAACAAACAGCAATGACGATCAGTATGATCAACAATAACGTGAAGAATGATGGTGAGCAGCGCATGACCTCGCTGGAGATTGCACAGCTCACGGGTAAGACCCACTATAACGTGATGAAGGCTATCCGTAACATGGAACCGGCCTGGGCGAACGTCAGCCAATTCCATTTTGAATTGGCCTCTTATCAAGACTCTCAAGGCAAGGAACGTCCCTGCTTCTTGTTGACGAAGACAGAATGCCTTTACATCGCCACGAAGTTCAACGATGAGGCGCGTGCGAAGCTGGTGCTCCGATGGGAGGAACTGGAACGGGATGTCAGATGTAAGATGGAAGAAGGCGCTCGGCGAGCACAGCGAGACGCTTGCTACCGGAGGGACGCAAGAAGATGTAAGAGGCCGAAGGAGATCCGATTGCTGACCTGCGACGAGGAGGTGCTCAACGAGGCCGACGAGATTATCGGCGAGGAACTCGACGAGTTGAACCGGTTCAGTGACCACTGCTACACTCCAAGCGAGATCGGCAAACCTTTCGGGCTCGACGGCAAAGACCTGAACTCGTTTCTGGCCGACAAGAAGGTTATCCGCTGGGCTTGTGGCCAATGGCGTCTTACGAAGAAGTATGAGCACCGCGGCTACACCGAGAACCGCTGCTTTATCTACCATGGGCGCAACGGTCGCCGCAAGATGGAGTCGAGGCTCGTCTGGACGGAGAAGGGACGCGAGTTTGTGTTGGGGCTGATACGGTGAAGTGAAAAGTGAATAGTGAAGAGTGGTGGAGACAGTATTGAATATGTATCGTGTGCGCGTGAGGAAATGGTGTGCCTCATGTCAGCACAAAGAAGTGGAGAACGACGGCACAAGGATCTGCACGAAGATGCATCTGAAGGTGCCACGGGATTTCGTCTGTCCGAAATGGCAGATGAGCGACGGTCTGAAGAAAGCGGGCCTGCAAACGGGAGCCAGGCTCAATCGAGTTATATTAACCTAAAATAATAAGAATGGGATTTTGTTATCAGAAGAACTTTAGTAATCCGACACTGCCCGTTGACGAGGCCCAGTTCTGGGCCCTCGTCAGGGCAACACAGTGGAACGAGAACATCGACAAGTACCGGGAAACGGGTGAGGCTTCGCTGAAACGCAAGCTGCCGGCATTCATCTTCCAGGCAACGTTTGACGAGACGGCGTCTGCGAAGGGGAAGACAGGTCGCTGGCGCAAGCAGGCGGCCACGAGACTGACTGGACTTGTGGTGATGGACATCGATCACGTAGAGAGTGAAGAATTAAGAGTAAAGAGTGAAGAGTTTGCTGCCGCCGACTTTAAGCAGCGAGCTGCTGAACTCGGAATCCTGCTCATCTACATCACCCCCTCTGGGCACGGGCTGAAGATTGTGTTCAAGGCCAGAACGGAGTGGGGTAATCTCATCGACAACCAACATGCGATGGCGAAGGTCTTGGGCGTGGAGGTTGACGAAAGTTGCAAGGATGCAAGCCGTATGAGTTTCATCTGCAAGGAATCGGATATACTTTATTTGGACAAGGAACTGTTTACTTATGAGAACAAGGAATTTGGTGAGCGATATGATGCTCTATATCGGGACGGTCGCTCACAGGGCACGAACAAGGATTGCGGCAGTGCACTGGGGACAGACCCCTCTGCGCAGCAAGCAGCGCATTTGGGTCAGTCCCCATTGCCCGCCGAGGCTGCGGAAGGCTCTGACATCAGCCATCAAACATCTGACATCGTAAAATGGAGGGGGTATGATGTACAAGGTATTATTGATGCTAGGTATGGTCATAAACTGCCATGCAAGGATGATTCCAACCGTCATGCAGAATCACTTAAGCTGGCCACCGACCTGCTGCTCATGCTCGACGGAGACAGAGCCGCAGTGCAGCGAATCGTCGAAGCACAGCCGTGGGTCAGGGAAATCATCGCAGAACGCAATGAGAACGTGGCGCAGACCGTTGCCTCAGCAGCGGAGTGCGTGGCGCAGAAGGAAAAGAAGTATGCCGGCTCGCTGCCATCCAAGGCCATGCAGGAAGCAGTGAAGGCGTTCACCGGCAAGACGTATCAGGATCTGACAGGGGACAGGTACCTGTCAGACCCCAATCCGCCTGAGAGCAATCTGACAGGTACCTGTCCCCTGTCAGACATCACACATCTATTGTGGGAGTGGGGGGCGCAGATAGAGGCCCTCGTTGAGGAGTTCCCGTTGTTGAAAGACATCTGTAAGAATCTCAAAAGGAATCAGTATCCAGCTGCGTTGTTTGTGGCTGGCGGGCTGCTGATGACCCTGATGACGAGATGTACGTATCGCTTCTATCATCGTCCGGAGGAGCTCCGCAGGCTCAACAATTCGACGCTGATCATCGGCGATCCTGCCTCAGGAAAGTCGTTTGCTACCAGACTCTTTAAGTTGCTGGCGGCTCCTATTGTGGCGGCGGATAAGATCGGCAAGGAGGCCATCAATGCCTATCGTGAGCTGATGCGTACAAAGGGTGCAAATAAGGAGAAGCCCAAGAAACCCAAGGTGATCGTGAGGGTGCACCCGGCTCGAACGTCCAATGCCCAGTTCATACAGGACATGGTGAACTCCGTGGAGAACGTGGACGGGGTGGATATGCAGCTGCACATGCTGACATTCGATACGGAACTGGATAATACCGTGAATATTCAGAGGGGAGGTTCGTGGATCGACAAGCAGAGTATGGAACTGAAAGCTTTCCACAACGAGGAAGACGGTCAGGCTTATTCGAATAACGATTCGATACTGCAGGATTTCTTCGTGACGTGGAACTTTATCTACACGGGCACGCCTAATGCGCTGAAGAAGAAGGTGAACGTGCAGAACTTTGGCAGCGGTCTGGCAACGCGCTTGACTTGTATCCCCCTGCCGGCCACTAACTTTGAGATGATGGACCGTGACAGACATGTGGACTTTGAGAGCGACGAGAGGCTCAAAGACTGGGCTGAGAAGCTCGACCGCATGAAGGGGGAGCTGACCATTCAGAAGATTGTCGACGAACTCTATGATTGGACGGCACGCCGTATGGAGGATGCCAAGGAAAACGATTCGAAAGCTGAAGAAATGTTGTTGAAGCGATGTGCCTATCATGGTATCAACTTCTCGGCTCCTTTTATCGTGATACGCCATTGGGACAAGATGCACCAGGATGGTCAGTATTGGTGTGGTGAGTTCGAGACTGACGAGGTGGATTGGCGGTTGGCTGAGTTGATCGTCAATATTCAGTATGCTTGTCAGCGCTATTTCTTTGGCGCGATGGCCGAGGCTTATTTCGACAACAAACTGAAGGATGCTTCTGTCAATGTTCAGCGCAGGCAGAAGACGTTCGAAGCATTCTCACGCCTGCCAGAGGAGTTCACCGACGAGGATGTCATGCGCTGCTTCAACCTTGCCAGTGAGGGCGCAGCCCGCAGCAAAACCAGTCGTCTGCTGCGCGACCGTCTGATAGTGAAAATGAGCGACGGCAGGGGTAATATCAAGGGCAAGACCGTGTTTCGTAAAACGGGTGTCATGCTCTAGTGCACCAGTGCACCAATGCGTCATTTGTAATTTTAAAAAACATTATGAAAGAAGTAGAAATCAATAAGGATGTTAAGTTATCGCCTCACTTTACGCTGGGCGAGATGACCAAGACGAGTTATTATACGTTGGACGGGAATATCCCGAGCCATGTGGCGATTGAGAACCTGAAGCGCCTCTGCGGGTGGCTGGAGATCCTGAGGGAGCGGTATAATCAGAAGTACGGTGAAGACCTCCTACTGGGGACAGGCCCCAACAAGAGGTCAAGCCCTTTGCCGGGGCCAGTCCCCAATAGGAGGTCGGACATCCCCGTCGTGATCTCCAGCGGGTTCAGGAGTGAGGAGGTGAACAGAATGTGCGGGGGTGCGAAGGGGAGCAATCATTTGACCGGATGCGCGGTGGATATCAGGTGCTATGGTCCGGAGCAGATGATCAGGTATGCCTGCCTGCTGCTCGACACTGCCGATGAAAACGGCTGGGTGTTTGATGAACTCATCCAAGAGAAGCGCGGCACAACGTACTGGATCCACTTCGCGGTGCGTCCGAAAGACAATCGCCGCAAGATTCTTTTCGATTGTAGATAGCGGCCTATTTTAAAGTCACAAATCGGTAAAATTTCAGATTTTTGCCGATTTTGTGATTTTCTTTTCTTCGGTTCGTTCTTAATCGTTTTGTTGATGTACACCATCCGCCTTACGGCCTTCGATGTAACTGTCAATTCCCTCTTCAAAGTCCTTGCGTAATTCATCGAGCGTCTGTCCTTCATAGAGAATCAACGCTTCGCTCATTCCCTGAACTTTGCCAAACAAGCAATTGTCCTCTGTGCTATATTCTACACTACCTTTATAGCCTTTATATTCCAGATAATCCATATATGCTTTTTTTATATTCTTCTCATTGACAGGTCGAACTTATTTCCAGACCTTGCGGGTGGTGGTGCCTTGGCGGAGGATGTAGAGGCCAGGGCGGGACATCGCGGGCACCTGACGGCCGTCGGGGGTGAAGATGGCCGGGGGTGCCGACTGCGGGTCGGCGAGGGGAGCGCGGACGCCCACTTCGGAGTCGGCGTCGACCACATCGAAGGTGATGAGACCCTTATCCTCCCTGATGTTGACCAGCACGAGCGGGGTCTCCAGACCTGACCAGCTCCGGAGGTTGGCCGGCGAGGTGTGGTTGGTGAGCCTAGTGATCCAGCTTCTGCCAGGGAAGGGGTCGGAGCCGGAATCGCTGAGGGAGTCGGGATTGGCGCGCACCAGCTCGTAGAAACTGTGGCTGGGGTCGCTGTTGACGTCGTTGCCCAACCACGCTCCCTGATTTGACAGGTCGATGCGGTAGACCATCATCCCGTGTCCGGGGAGATCGGCGTTCCACTTGTCGTCGCTCTGGCGGTTCTCCAGGAGGAAGAACTCGTTTTTGTGGGCACTGTCGATGCGGTAGCCCACATTCTTGGTCAGCTTGTCGAGGGTGTAGGTGCCGGCGGAGTCGATGCGTTCGGGATCGGCCCATCTCATGAACCAGCGTTCAAAGAGGGTATAGGCAACGGGGGTGCCGTAGCAGCCGCCGGCCATCACGTCCCAGCTGCCGGGGGTACGGCTCTCGCCGCCGCTCTCCTCGCCGTCGGCATCGTAGAAATCGGGCAGGCCCAGCACGTGGCTGAACTCATGGACGATGGTGGCGATGCCGTCGATCTTGATGGTGCTGGGATGCTGCGTCCAGCCGTAGAGCTCTACGGAACAGGCGCAGTCGTTCAGCCTTACGCCGTCTTTCCTGACCCATTGGTACTGGCCTTTGTCGTCGATGGTATAGATGATGCTGGCGTGGGGCCATATCAGCCGCTCGTCGTTGCCGCTATAGTTGGAACCGTTGCCGGCGAAGATGAAGTAGACGAGGTCGACCACCTGGTCGCCATCGCCGTCGTAGAGTCGGAAGTCTACCTGACGGTCGATGGAGTCGAGGGCGGCGGCCATCAGTTTCCAGGCATTATCGAACTGGTGGGCATCGTACTGGCTGTAGGGCAGCTTGACGGGGCCGACGACATCGAACTGGGGTTTGAACTGCCCGTCGGACATGTCGCTGAAGTAGTCGCGCACGCTGCCGGCCATCAGGTTGTCGGGCAGGATGCCTTTGTACTTCTCCTTGTTGAGCATGTTGCTGGCGGTGGTCTCGAAGTTCTTGCGCGAGAAGCTCTTGTCATTGAACTCCACGAGGATGACCAGCCCGCGGAAGTTCTCAGTGTTGTAGCTGGTGTGGGAAGGTGCGGCGCGGCGGAGCCCTTCAATGCCGGCGGGTCCGGGGAGGCTCTTGCGGTCGGGACGGGTGTATCTGCTGACACCACGGAGGAAGGTCTGTTCGTCGTCGGCGCGCTCGGCGGGGTCGTGGGCTATCCATGGGGTGGGCTGCAGCCGGCCGTCGGCGAGAGTGGCATAGACATAGTAGCCTTCGGGGTTTTTCAGGATGGTATAGCCGTCGGCGGTGGTGTTGTAATGCTGGTATTCGTCGCCGTGCAGGCGGACGGTGATGGTGGTGCCGTCGGGCTGTCTGACCTTGACGGCGGCGGGGTGGGCCGGAACGGCGTGGGTCTGGCTTGCCAGCAGGAGGCTGACGACCATCATGGCGACGGCGAGGAAATGGTTGCTTCTTATCATGTGACTATTTCGTTTCTAATTTGGTGACGACGGTCTTGTAGCCGTCGGCGGAGGTCCTGAGGATTACCTTCGAGGGCGACTGTCCGGCTCGGAGGATGACCAGCGCGGAGCCGTTCCAGAGGCGGCGGTGGTCGGTGACGTTGAGCTCGTTGCTGTTGTGGTCGCCGCTGCTGACGGCCACGATGGCGGCATCGCCCTCTACGGCGAAGCGGAGCTCATCCTGTGCCATCGGTACGCGCCGGCCCTTGCTGTCGACGGCGTGGATGCGGACGTGCATCAGGTCGGTGCCGTCGGCATTCCAGTAACTGTCTTCAGGAGTGGCGATGAGACGGACGGCTTTGCCGGTGGTTTCAATCCGGTGTGTCGCCACCGCCTTACCGGCGGCGTACGCCACCGCCTCCAAACGGCCGTCGGCGTAGGGGATGTCGTTCCAGCGGATCTGGTTACGCTGCTTGGGGTCGGTCTTGGGGTTGGCCTTGCGACCGAGGCTCTTGCCGTTGAGCAGCAGCTCTACCTCGTCGGCATTGGTATAGGTGATGAGGTTGAGTCTGCTACCAGGTTTTCTGTTCCAGTGGTCGCTCATGCCGTCGTTGGCGGTATTGATGCCGTTCCACATGATGGCCTCGGCCTTGTTGTCGATGACGGCGATGTGCACCAACGGCTCATCGGGCTTGAAGAACGACCGCATGAAGTAGGCCTTGGGCTTGGGTTCGAGCGAGATGTCGAACACGCCCTGCGCCCAGCCTTTCGTGGGCCAGCCCTGACTCTCGCCGAGGTAGTCGATGGCGCCCCAGTAGGCGAGTCCAATGACGCGGTCGAGGTTCATCTCGAAGAAGTTGGGTCCCATGCCTGTCATGTTGGCCTCGCTCTGGTAGAAGGTCATCCAGGGGAAGCGCCGGCCGTCGCCGGGGAAGTACATATAGCGGTAGTTGTAGGCCTGTATGTCGGTCTGCATGGCGAGGTCGTGGGGCAGGGAGTCGGTGTCCCAGTTGCGGTAGCGGGGATGCATGGCAACGGTGACGAGGCGTGTGGAGTCGTAACGCTGGAGCAGGGTCTTCTGCAGTTTATACATCGTGACACCGAAGTCGTTGAACGGCTGGTTGGGGTCCTGCTGCAGTTCGTTGCCGAGGCTCCAGAGCACGACGGAGGGTGAGTTGCGGTCGCGCTTCACCCACTCGGGCACATCATACTGCCAGAGTTGTTCGAAGGGCACCTTGCCGCCCGTGTGCTGACGGGTCCATTTGTCGTAGAGCTCGTCGACCACGAGGATGCCGTGCTTGTCGCAGAGGCGGATGAAGTCGCGGCTGTAGGGGTTGTGCGAGGTGCGGATATGGTTCATGCCGAACTGTTTCATGAGCAGGATGCGCTTCTCGATGGCCTTGGGATAGGCGGCAGCTCCGAGGGCGCCGAGGGTGTGGTGGTTGGCATAGCCCTTGAGGAGCACCTTGCGGCCGTTGAGCTTGAAGCCGAAGTCGGGACCGAAGGCGATGGTGCGGATGCCGAACTGGTCGCTGGTCTCGTCGGCCACAGTGCCGTTGTCGTGCAGGAGCCGGACCTTCGCGGTATATAAATATGGTGTGTCGAGGTCCCAGATTTTCGGATCGGGGATCACGATGTCGGTGGCGATGCGGGCTTCCTGCCGGCGGGTGCCGCGATGGCGCTTGATGACGACGGTGTCAGAGTGGACTGTCTGTCCGTCGGGGTCGAGGATCTCGAGTACGGCGCGCGGGGTCTTGCTGGTGCGGTTGGTGATCTCGGCGGAGATGGAGACGTAACGGTTGTCGTGTGTGGTGATGTAGAGCGGATGACGCTCGAAGTAGAGGTCCTTCGGGGTGGTGACGAGGCTGACGTTGCGGAAGAGTCCGCCGCCGGTGTACCAACGGGAGTTGCCGGGCTCGCGGGTGTCGGCGATGACCTCGATGAGGTTGTCTTCGCCGTATCTCAACCGGTCGCTGAGGTCGATGTCGAAGCCGACGTAGCCGTAGTTGGTGCCTCCGACGCGCTGGCCGTTGAGCAGGACGTCGGCGGTGTACATGATGCCTTCGAAGTCGAGGAGTACGCGACGGCCTTTCATCGCGGCCGACGGGGTAAGATGGTAGCGGTAATAGCCTTTGGCCATCTCCTTGAAGCCGCGACTCGACAGGCGGCTCCTGATGTTGGCGGCGACATCGGTGTTGTCGGCTTTCTCATCGGCTGCCGGTGCCACCCAGGGCTGCTCGATCTGGAAGTCGTGCGGCACGCTGATCTTCCGCCACTGGCCTTCATCGTTCAGCCGGAATTCCCAACCGAAGTTCAGGCACTCCACGCTCCGCTGGGCGGAAGACTGCAGCACCAGGAATCCAAATAGAAGTAAACAGATTTTTCTCATTTTCTTTTTCTACCACAGATTTCACAGATTACACAGATTTTTGATTATACAGATTATTATTGATTATTGCGGCTAAAGCCGCGGATTGTCGCATGGAATCTGAGAAATCCAAATAAACCGTGGTTTTAATCACTTAAATCTGTGTAATCTGTGAAATCTGTGGTTGTTTTTATTTTTGCGATAGTTGTATCAATTTGTAATATTCGGCGCCGCCGAGGAGGAAGCAGCCGGTGCCGTAGTCCTCGAAGTCGGGAACCTTGGTGTAAGAGAGGGGCTGGCCGGCGGAGGGGTCTTTGCCTGTGCCCTGAGCCCAGCCGAGGAAGCCGTCGGGATGGACGCAGTCGCGGACGAGCGCCTCCCAGGCGCGGTCGCAGACCGGACGGTAGACGTCGGCCTTGAGGTAGCCCTTCTGGATGCCCCACGCCATACCGTAGAGGAAGAGCGCGGTGCCCGTCATCTCCTTGCCGCCATAGTCGGCGTAAGAGACGAGACTCGGGTTCCACAGACCGTCCTCTGTGCGCTGACACTTACGGAGCGCCTCGCTCATCAGCAGGAAGTCCTTCTTGAGCTGCTTGTAATACTTGTCCTTCTCCGGCAACAGGTTCATGCAGCGCACGAGGGCGGCATACACCCAGCCGTTGCCGCGGCTCCAGTAGCAGTTCTTGCCGTCGGGCGTCTGATAGGGTGCCACATAGTCCTTGTCGCGCCACCAGAGCCCCTCCTTCGTGTTGAAGAGTCCGCCGGCGAGGGTGTTACGGGTCCAGAGGTACATCTTCATCGCGTGGTCGGCGTATTTGCGCTCGCCGGTCACTTTGTAGGCCTGCATATAGACGGGCATCGCCATCTGGATGGCGTCGATCCACGTCCACCAGCCGTAGAGCGACCCTTCGGCCTCAGGCTTCTTATCGTTGGGTGTCTGCATCTGGTTGTCGAGGTTTTCCAATATCGGTTTGATCTTTTCGTCGCCGCCGCTCTGCATATAACGGTCGAAGTAGGTCTGTCCGCAGCACTGGTCGTCGGCATCGTTGGTCTTCACGCCGTTGCGGGGGGTCCATTTGTGGAAACTGCCCCAGCGGTCGGTATAGTCGATGTAGCGCGGGTCTTTATCGATCTCGTAGAGGGCCATCAGTCCTTCGTAGTACACGGCGCGGGTCCAGAGCGAGGAGGGCCGCACGCGGTTGACGTTGGTGGGCAGTGTGGGGTCGGCATACTTGATCATGAAGTAGTCGTTCACCTTACGGAGGGTCTTCATCACGTCGCCTGCTGTATCGCCCTGTGCCATCGTTGTGCTGGCAATCATCAGGGCGAGGAGGCTTAATACAGTCTTTCTCATTTTTATTTCCTGATTTCCTTAGTTAATGTCAATGCTTTCCTACCGGCCGTGATCACAAACAGCAGGTTGTTGTCTTCGGTGTGCGCCTCGATGTTCACATCCCCCTTGGTGCCGTTGGGGAAGGCTTCCTTCATGAAGTCCTTCACCACGGTCTCCATCTCCTCAGCGATGGCGGCACTGAGTTTCCCGTTCATGCCGACGGCCGTACAGGCTTCGGTCGTGAAGTAAGAGATGTAGGCCTCGTTCTTCGGGTCGTTGGAGATCACGAGACTCCGCTGATAGGGGGCGCCCGGCTTGCGCTGCTTGTACTGCAGTGAGAACATGGTCAACGGTTTCTCTCCGGCTTCCTCGCCCCTGAATCGGCCGATGGCCTCCTTCATCCAGTTGGTGAACGTCTCGACGGTCAGCTTCTCCTTCAGCATCTTCGTGGCCTGCAGGCTCTCACCCATCATGCGGCGCTCTCCGTAGGCATCGTTGGCGGCATTCTTCACCTCCAGCAGATCCTGTGTGTAGAGGAACATGAGGGTACCGGGGTCGATGCGGGTTTCCTGGGTGGTGTAATGGAAGTCGGCATGTGTGCCTATGGCTGCATTCGGGTCTACGGGCAGTAGTCCGATGCCGGAGCCCACGAGCATGGGGGCCGTCTGTCCGGCGTTGGTGTAGCAGAGGCGGCCGCTCTCCAGGTCGAGGATACCCACGAAGAGTGTGACGGCCATGTCGGGGTTCCCGCGGCTGATGAGTGCCTTGTTGATGGCTGTCACCAGCTGTGCCGGATCGGCGGTCTCGACCGAGCGGGTGCGGAACTCGGTTCTGGTGATGGCCATTGCCGTCGACGCATCGATGCCTTTGCCCTTCGCATCGCCGATGCAGAAGAAGAGGTTGTCGTTGCGCACGAAATAGTCGTAGAGGTCGCAGTCGATCTCGTCGGCGGGCTTCAGGGTGGCGAAGATCCGGGTGTCGGGTGTCGGGTGTTGAGAGGTGGGCATCATCGCCTCCTGGATATGGCGGGCGATGGTCTGCTCCAGCTGTCCTTGTGTATGAATCGTCTTCGAGGTCTTCATTTCTTCGTAGGAAGCCTTCAGGCTATTGTAATTCTTCACCAGACGCTTGGTCTTACGGCGGCGGTAGAGGGTGTAGAGCGAGAGCCCTCCGAAAATGAGTCCGATGGCCACCAGCAGGTTGATGGTGCGCAGACGGGTGCGGTATGCCTCCGCATCGGCCAGCTGTGTGGCCTTCTGACGGATGACCGACAGCTCGTTGGCATCCTGTTTGCGGGCCTGTGTGATGGCGGAGTCGAGCGAGTGGCTGATGTCGAGGGCAACGGCCATTGCGGTGTCGCGGCGGCCTGCCAGCATGTTTGCCTTGAATTTCGGCAGCACCATCTTCTGGAAGTCCTCGATGGAGTAATCCTTGTGACCGATCAGCTCGTCGAGATACTCGTAGTTGTCGGAGGCCTCCTCCCAGCGGCCTGCGGCAGCCAGGTAGTCGACGACGGCGATGCGGCCCTCGGGGGTCTGACTGTATTGGGTGGTCAGGTAGTGCTCGTAGACCTTAGCGGCCTCGTCCTTTTTCCCCTGTCCGTCGAGTGCGATGGCGCGGTAGATATCGTAGCGTGCCCACTGTCGGTCGACGTAGTTCGGGTCGGCATCGTTGCGCTGCTCATACTGACGGATGAGGTCGGCATAGCGGTCAATCCAGAGGAGGGCTTCGCGGTACTCATGGGTCTCGTTATAGTTGAAGGCGATGTTCACCACTCCGGCGATGGCATTCTTGTAGGCTCTGTCGGAACGGTTGTCCTCAATATTCTTCATGTGGGTCTGATAGGCCTGTTCGTAGCTCTCGTTGGCGGCATCCTTCGACAGCCCGAAGCGCGACAGACACAGACCTTTGATCAGAATTAGGTTGGTATAGTCGCTCATGGTGTCGCATTTGAGTTCCTCGAGTCGTTTGATGACCGGCTGGGCCATATCGAGCACGGCGTCATACTCGCCTCGCATACCCAGTACGTTGGCCAGGTGGCTGGCCGACTTGGCGTAGATGGCGAGATCCTCGGGGTCGGTGGAGCCTTCGGTCTGGGCTATGGCGGTCTTCCAGTAGAACTCCGCCATGCGCATCTGGTTGGTGCGGTCGCTGGCGTAGCCCAGCCAGTAGTAGGCTTCGGCTTCGCTCAGTTCTCCGATGCTATGCAGACTGTCGGCCAGTTGCATCAGCTCCTGGTATTCCCGCTCCTCATGGGCATTGTTGATTTGCCGGATTGCCCTTTTGTGCCCCTCTTCCGACGGCTTTCCGTTCTTGCAGCCCGTCAGGGCAATCAGCATTGCTGCCGTGAGCATCCATGTGTAATAAAGGATTCTTTTCATATCGCTATCGTTTTTACTATTTACTTCAAGAATGGATTGATGGTTTCGTCGGGACCGAGATAGAAGCCCGTTTCTGAGGGTTGGTTATAGCCCACGTTCTGGGTGGCTGTCGACAGACGGTAGGGGATATCCTCCATCAGGCAGTTGATGCGGTAGTCGGTGGGGATGGGCGACACGAAGATGCGCAGTTCGCGGTTGTCGACGGTGTGCGCAATCACCTCCTCGCGCCAGTCGCCCAGGATATCGGCTGAGAGACAGGGGTTCGACTTCGTGCCGTTGTTGAAGATGATGCCCGGGAACTTGATGAGCTCCTTGACGGAGCCGTTGGTCCAGTCGTATTTCGTCACGCGCCCCCGGTCGAGCAGTTCGCGCAGCAGGTCACCGTCCCACCAGATGCCGAAGTTGATGGAGAGCCGTTCTCCGCCTGTATCGAGGTTCCACATGCTCTGCGGGTAGCTGGGATGCTGGGCGTGGCCGATGACCTCACCTTTTATATTACGTATGCCGTGACTGTCGGCACTCCACATTTCGAGTCCCGGGTTGGTGGGGTCGATGTCGGCAGCCATCGCGCGGCCCACGTCGCTGGTGGAGGGTATCTGGAAGATGATCTCACCGGTGCGGGCATTGTGCAGGTCGGTGCCGTCGCGCTTGTTCTCGTGGCAGTCCCATACCTGCAGCTCGCGGCTCTGGGGATCGAAGGCCGTCAGGTGGAGGGCATCACCGTGACCCATCCCCGTGTTATAGAGTCCGCGTCCGTCGTGGTCGACGGTCATCGCGCCGTAGACGATCTCGTCGCAGCCGTCGCCGTCGACATCGGCCACGCGGATATTATGGTTGCCCTGTCCGGCATAGCTCTTCCACTCGGGATTATTGGTATCGAACGTCCAGCGCTGTTTGAGCTCACGGCCGTCCCAGTCCCAGGCGGTCAGGGCGGTGCGCTTATAGTAGCCCCGACAGAAAATTGCCGATGCGTGGATGCCGTCGAGATAGCCTACGGCTGCTAGCATGCGGTCGCTGCGGTTGGCGTAGTCGTCGCCCCAGCTCTTCAGGTTGCCGCGCTCGGGGATATAGGGTTTGCTGTCCATCGCTTCACCGGTGAGGCCGTTGAAGACGGTTATCCACTCAGGACCTTTCAGAATGCGGCCGGTCTTCAGACGGAAGTTCCTGTCGGCAGCTGCCTTTTCGAGGTCGCTCTCAGAGGGCCGGTGTCGGTAGTCGGCCGTCGGGTCGCCGATCACCTTGCCCTTGGCGTCGCGTGTACCGTCGGCAGTGCGGACGATGAATTCAGCCTTGCCGTCGCCGTCGAGGTCATACACGATAAAAGGAATGTAGTGGGCGCCGCTGCGGATGTTGTTGCCCATATCGATGCGCCAGAGCAGGGTACCGTCGAGACGGTAGCAGTCGAAGATGGTAGGTCCGCTGAAACCGTCGTGGGCATTATCGCGGGAGTTGGAGGGATCCCATTTAAGGATGATCTCATATTGTCCGTCGCCGTCGACATCGCCCACGCTGGCATCGTTGGCATGATAGCTGTATGTCCGGCCGTAGCCCCATGAACTGTCGCCAGGACGGAATCCCTCAGGGCTCTCGCCGTCGGCAGGTTTCTGTATCTTCACGGGAATATAGCCGTCGGGAGCATCGGCGGCGAGGGTATAACTGCCGTTGACGGCTCCGCCCCGCACCTCGTAGGTAGCTCCCTGCGGCAACGGGCTTTCGTCGACGAACATCGTACCGCCTTTGGTGAGCGGTTTGCGGTTCAGCTTCTTACCGTTGCGGTAGACGTCGAAGGCCTGACCGGGTGCATCTGTCGACAAGGTGCGCCAGCTGACAATGACCTGCTGTCCGCTCCTGACGGCCACAATCCCCCGGTTGAGATGTTCGCGCTTGATCTGCTGCATGTTGTAGTTGGGCTGCGCCGCAGCCGTCAGCATGCCCAACAGGAGTCCGGTTAAGATTAGTTTCTTTCGCATCGTGTTCGTTGGTTTGTTTGTAATCTGCTGCAAATATACTAATAATTCTCCAATAATTCCACATGATGGCCAAAAAGTAGGGGCTGAAAGTCAAAAAATGTAGTTTTATATCGTTAATAACTCCTAATTTTGCCGCCGAATCATAAACCAAAGAACATTTTCTTATTAAACTAATATTTACTAATTAACATTAAAATCAGATGAAAGAACTAAGAAGAACTATTCTGAAGAGTTCCCGTATTCTCTTTCTTGTATTGATGGCTTTTGTGTCGACAACAGTCATGGCGCAGGGAAAAGTGTCGGGTACGGTTGTTGACGCCTCTGGTGAACCTATCATCGGAGCCAGTGTCATTGTGAAGGGCTCGTCAACGGGTACGGTGACCGATTTCGACGGTACCTTTACCCTTGCCAATGCGCCTCAGGATGCGACCCTCGTATTCTCGTATGTGGGCTATCGCACCCAGAATGTGGCTCTCGACGGTAAGAGTCAGATCAACGTGACCCTCGAAGAGGACCGTCAGTTGTTGGACGAGGTCGTGGTTGTCGGTTATGGTGTGCAGCGCAAGAGCGATGTGACCGGAGCCCTCACGCGCGTAGGTGAAAAAGAATTGAACGCGAAGCCTGTGAGCAATGCCTTCGAGGCACTGCAGGGAAAGGCTGCCGGTGTGGATATCACCTCTAATGAGCGTCCTGGTTCGGTGGGTAGCATCATGATCCGTGGTACCCGTTCGCTGAACGCTTCCACAGCTCCGCTGTATGTGGTCGACGGTGTGCCCCTTCAGGCAGGCGGTATCGAGACACTGAACCCCCGCGACATCGAGTCGATCGACATTCTGAAAGATGCTTCTTCAACCGCCATCTACGGTAGCCGCGGTGCCAACGGTGTCGTGCTCATCACCACGAAGCGCGGTCAGGAAGGTAAGATGCAGCTGAGCTACAACGGTACGATGACCTTCGAGAAGATTGTTGACAAGAGTCCGGCCATGAGTGCCAGCGACTATATCACCTGGCGCCGTTGGGCATACTATAACTCCGCTCCCGACAAATATACTCCTGGCGACCAGCCTACATTGGAGCAGGACAAGAGCTATTTCTCGGGCGACGAGGTGGCCTGGGCCAACATTGAGAAAGGCTGGGCCAGTGGCACATGGGACGGTTCAAAGGTAACGGATACCGACTGGACGGACTTCGTGACCCGTACCGGTCTGACCCATGAGCACACGCTGAGTGCCCGTGGCGGAACGAAGAACATGAGCGGTAGTGTATCGTTCGGTTATCTTAATAATAAAGGTACGCAGAAGGGTCAGCAGTATGAGCGTTACACCCTGTCTGCAGCTGCTGATATTCAGGCTAAGCCCTGGTTCAAGGCCGGTGGCTCTATCAACGTCAGCTACGGCAAGCAGGAGTATGGTTTCTCCCGTACCGGTCAGTCGTCCAACTCCGGACCTACCGACATCTATGGTGCTGCCAAGCAGATTCTGCGCTATGCACTGCCTTACGACGAGGCCGGTGACATCATCCTGACACCTGGTGGCCCTGTGTCGAACACCTATACCGTGATGGACGAGTGGAACAAGTCGAACGACCAGCGTCAGACCTTCCGTGCTCTCGGTAGCTTCTATGGTCAGATCGACTTCGGTAAGATCTTCGAGCCGCTGCAGGGTCTGCAGTACAAAGTGCAGTTCGGTCCCGACTTCCGCTTCTACCGTCAGGGTATCTTCATCGACGCCTCTTCGGCAGCACGCGGTGGCGGCAATAACTATGCTACCCGCAACGACCGTCGTGATTTCGCCTGGACACTCGACAATATGATCCTCTATAACAAGATCTTCGGTGAGCACAGTCTCGGCATCACCCTGTTGCAGTCGGCTTCTAAGAGCAATACCGAAAACAGCAATATGCACGCTGAGCGTATGCCTCTGGCCTCATTCCTGTGGAACAACATGGGTGCTATCGATATCACTGAGTCGGCCAACAAGGCTTCGATGGGCACTGGTCTCACCGAATATGCACTCAGCAGCTATATGGCCCGTGTGAACTACGCTTTCCGCGACCGTTATCTGCTCACCGCTTCTGCCCGCTGGGACGGTTCTTCTGTGCTGGCAGAGGGTAACAAGTGGGACTTCTTCCCCTCAATGGCCCTGGGTTGGCGCATGGAGCAGGAGGACTTCCTGAAGGATGTCAGCTGGCTCGATCAGTTGAAACTGCGTGTGGGTGTCGGTGTTACCGGTAACTCGGCCGTCAGCCCTTATGGTACGCTTGGTGTCATCAGTTCCTACTGGATGCCGTTCAGCACGGGTAACTCACAGATCCTCGTGACCAATGAGCCTTACTATTCCAACAGCCAGAACCAGATGCCTAACAAGAATCTCGGATGGGAGAAGACCACCCAGTGGAACTTCGGTGTCGACTTCAGTTTCCTGAAGGGTCGTATCGGCGGTACCATCGACTTCTATACGTCGAAGACCAACGACCTGCTGATGCTGATGACCGTGCCTTCACTCTCGGGCTATCCCGCCATGATGGATAATATCGGTAAGACCAGCAACAAGGGTATTGAGGTGACGCTGAACACCATCCCCGTGCTGACAAAGGACTTCATGTGGCAGTCGAACCTGAACTTCGCCTTCCAGAAGGATAAGATCGAGGAACTTGCCAACGGTAAGGAGGACGATATCAACAACGTATGGTTCATCGGTGAGTCGATCCATGTGTACTACGGCTATGAGAACGCCGGTCTCTGGCAGGAGAGCGATGCTGCCGAGATGGCTAAGTTCAATGAGAACGGTGAGGCCTTCACGGCAGGTATGGTCCGTCCGGTTGACCAGAATGGCGACTATAAGATCAACGATGAGGACCGTGTGATCCTTGGTAACTGTAATCCCCGTCTGACTGCAGGCTGGACCAACACGCTCTCTTGGAAGGGCTTCGAGCTGAACCTTGAGTTGCAGGGTCGTTTCAAGTATATGATCAGCACCGGTGGCGAAGGTCAGCTGGGTATGTACCAGCAGCGCGAGATCGACTACTGGCGTCCGGACAATACAGGTGCTGAGTGGCAGAAACCTATCTACAGCACCGGTGGCGGTGACAAGAAGGCTGCCCTGCTGGGCTTCAAGGATGCTTCGTTCATCAAGATCCGCAACCTCTCTCTGGGCTATAACTTCGACAAGAGCATCTGCCGTTCACTCGGCATCGAGGGTGCCAAGCTCTATGTGCAGGGCAAGAACCTCGGTATGCTCTATTCCTCAGTCGACTTCATGGATCTCGACACGGGAGCCACCTATTATAATCGTGGCTTCACCGTAGGTCTCTCTGTTGACTTCTAAGAAAGGTAAAAAAGTAAAAAGGTAACAAAGTAAAAAAGACTATTATGAAATATATCAGCAATAAAATAGTTTGCGGTGCATTGTCGATGCTGGCTCTTCTGGGTACCACTTCCTGTAGCGAGGACTTCCTGAAGGAGGATGCAGGACACCTTTATACTGACGCACTGCTTGAGACCGAGGAAGGTGCCCTGAAGATGGCAGCCGGACTCTACGCCAATATCCGCTGGCACTTCGGATATGAGTGGGCCTACGGTATCACACTCTACGGATGTGATGAGTTCACGACGGGTGCCGATAACACCTCCGATATCTGGAATACGTATGACAATAACCTCAATGCCCTCGACTTTACGAAGGCCCTGGGTGCTCCTAACAACAACTGTCCCGCTGTATCGGCATTGTGGAACCAGATGTACTATGGAATCTCTACCGCCAACCTCGTCATCTCGAAGGCCGAGAAGGTGAGCGACGAGAACAGCCGTAACAAGGCTATGGGTGAGGCTTATTTCCTTCGTGGCTACAACTACTATCGTCTCTTTGCCCAGTATGGTGGCGTGGTCATCCAGACCGAACCCGCCAATGGTGAGGTGAAGAAGGACTATACCCGTTCTACTGCCGAAGAGACCCTGAATCAGGTGATCAGCGACTTTGAGAAGGCATACGAGATGTTGCCTAAGGATAAGTGGCGCGGCAACGGCACATGGACCAAGTATACCGCTGCCCATTTCCTGGCAAAGGCCCTGTTGTTCCGCCAGTCGGAGCGTAACAGCGACTGGAACAGTAAGTATGACAAGACCACCGACCTGAATCGCGTCATCGCCCTCTGCGACGAGGTGATTGCCGCTTGTCCTCTGGCTGCCAACTACAGCGACCTCTATGCCAACTGGACCGGCATCAACTGCCCCAACGAGGGTCTCTCCGAGATCCTGATGGCTGCTGAGCACAATGGCGACAGCTCCACACAGGGCCGTTTCGGAAACCGTACCTACAACTACTTCTCGCCCCAGTTCTCCAACTTCTCCGGCGGTTGGATCAAGCGCGGTGCCTATATCGGTGAGATGGACTTCCAGCGTTGCCGTCCCACAGAGTATACCTATTCTACTTATGACAATGTGAACGACGCCCGTATGTGGAAGACCTTCAAGACCGTCTATGGCTTGAACAACCAGCAGATGTCACAGCAGGCTGTGATGGACAAGTACGGCTTCACCGCCGACCAGGTGCCCACCATCGGTGACCAGGGTTGTATCTTCATCCTCAACAAGAAAAGCGACAGCCGTTTCGACGGTGAGCCTTACGGTACTTTCGGACGCGGTGGACAGGATCACACCTTCATCAATCCTGAGACCGGCAAATGGGTGCCCAACGCCTTCCCCCTCTTCATGAACGGTCAGTATGTGCTCTACAACTACGGCGTAAGCGGCAACACCGCTACCTCGAACGTGTTCTGTGGTATCAACAAGACCGCTGACGGCAGCCGTACGGCTGAGAAGGGCGACGCCCATCGCGATGTGATCATGGCCCGCACGGGTGAAACCTACCTCGTGAAGGCTGAGGCCCAGGTGCGTCTGGCTAAGTATCAGGACGCTATCAGCACCATCAATGTGCTCCGCGCCCGTGCCCAGTGGAAGAAGGGTGAGGACCGCAGCTACTATACTGATGGTTCGATGGCCTTCCTGAAAGCAGATGGCGGTATGACCGACAACTCCATTGCCGGCAACAACTCCAACTGTAAGGATGCCTCAGGCAAGACGATGACGATGACTGAGGCCTACTACGCTTCTCATCTGCATAAGAACACCTATTACCTGTCAACGGGTATCGCCGAGACCACCGACCCCAGCGACCTGCAGATCCAGAGCTATTCCCAGCTGCCTGCAGAGGATGAGGCCATCCTCGCTGCCATCGGTGCTTCGGGCGACTACGAGCGTATGCTGAACTTCGTGTTCAACGAGCGTACCCGTGAGTGCATCGGTGAGTGGAACCGTTGGGAGGAACTCTCCCGTGCCGGTCTGCTCATCAAGCGTGCCAAAGCCTTCAATCCTGAGGCCAAGAACATCAAGGCCGGCAAGCATGAGCTGCGTCCTATTCCTCAGGCATTCATCGATGCCCTTCAGAACAGCGACGGCACCAACCTGAGTGCAGAGCAGAAAGCTGCCTGGCAGAATCCTGGCTATTAATTGAACACACAAGTTAGTATTGTAGTTATATTTATTAGTTAGTTAGATCTTTCACTTTAGGAAACGAGGGCTGCATCGTGAGATGCGGCCCTTATTCTGTTCAGGATTGCCATAAAATAGGGTAGGAAAGTCAAAAAGTGCAGTCGGATGTCGCTAAATCCGGCTAAATTTGCCCCCAGAAACAAACTACTGATTAATATATGAAACAGCGATTGCTATGCTTTATGATGCTTTGCCTGTGCGTCTTGGGAGTACAAGCAGCGGTGCCTGTGGTTAGTGGTACCTTCGCCAAAGGAAGCCGACAAGGCTCGCCCAAGGTGGCGGCGGCACTGTATCAGCAGGAGTGTGAGGATAAGGATTTTTATGTCGTCGATGCCAGCGATCTCACATTGCAAAGTGATCAGATACATTTCGATGCTCGCGGAGCAGAAGAGCTTGGTCGTCGGGTATTTGCAAAGATGAGGGAGACGGGTATCGTCGCTGATAGGATTCCTGATGTCGTGATGGATGCCTTCAAAGGTGTGTGGCCTGTGACCGATAAAACGATGATGAAATCGCTGAACGGCATGTGGCAGCTGAAGTTGAACGATGGCGCATGGGGTGAGATCCCTGTGCCTGGTTGCTGGGAGGCGTATGGCTTCTGCCAGCCGAAATACGACTATCCGGACTCGCTGACGGGCTACTATCACACAACATTCACGGTGCCGAAAGCATGGAAAGGTCAGCAGGTTTTCATCCGGTTGGACGGTGTGCTGCGAGGCTACGACCTTTGGATTAACGAGCAGTTGGTCGGTACGTGGGAGTCGGCTTATAACACCTGTCTGTTCGACCTGACGCCTTATCTTACGAAACAGGCCTTCAAAGGTGAGCCGCAACAGTTGTCGATGCGTGTCTATTCTCGTTTCAAGGGTTACGAGTTCGACTGCTTCGATGATTGGGCTACGATGGGAATCTTCCGCGATGTGACGTTGATGGCTGTCCCCAAGACCCATCTCAGCGACCTAACTGTGACCACCCATATTGACGGAACAGTGAACGTAACTCCCAAAGTGGCCAATGCAACGAAATACACCCGAGTCAGCTATGAACTGTTGGATGCGGAAGGTAGGGTAGTCTCTACTGGCGAGAAAGTGGATCATCCGCACCTATGGACGGCTGAGACACCTTATTTATATACGTTACGCGTGACTGTATGGGAGAAAAACAGGTCGTTGCAGACCTTTGAGCATAAGATCGGCATTCGCGAGATTACCATTGCAGGCAATGTGCTGAAGATCAACGGACAGCCTGTGAAGCTACGGGGCGTGAATGCGCACAGCACCGATCCACAGACGGTGAAGGTAATCTGCGACTCGTTGACAATGAAAGATATGAAGATGATGAAGGAGGCTTCGGTCAACTATATGCGTTTGTCGCACTATCCTCGGGAACCGCGCTTCTATGAATTGGCAGACTCGTTAGGTTTCTATCTCGTGGATGAGGTGCCGTTCGGCTTCGGTGACAAACATCTGTCGAATCGCAGCTATCAGAATATCCTAATGACAAGAGCTCTGGCCACCGTGCAACGCGACAAGCTCCACCCGTCGGTCATTGTCTGGAGTGTGGGTAATGAGAATCCTCTGCCGCAGACTTGTGTAGAGGTAGGTAACTTTGTGGGTGGTCTTGACCCCTCACGTCCTTATTGCTTTCCGCAGGTGGGCAGCTATTTCCGTAAGTTTTTTGAAGGTGAGAAAGCCAAGGGCTTCCCCTCGTCTGCTCCTATTTATGCGCCTCATTATCCCACGACGGGACAGATTGGCGGCTTCTATCAGCATTTGGACCGTCCGGTGATCTTTACGGAGTATTGTCATACGCTGGGTATCTCGTTTGAAGATCACGACCGCCAGTGGGAGATCATTGAGCGCACACCTGGTATTGCTGGCGGTAGTGTCTGGGAGTGGGCTGATCAGGGGATGGCGTTTAGATGTAAGATGGAAAGGCTACGGGTAGGCGCGACAGCGGGAATGGATGTAAGAGGGAAGATGTTTGGTTACGAGGAACGGGTATTTACATCGAAGGATGGTGGTTTCGAGATGTTTGGTAATAAGGGTACAGATGGTCTGGTTTATGCTGATCGTACACCATTGCCCAATTATTTCGAACTGCAGCATAATTATGCTCGTGCATTTGTGTTGGAAGTGGTTGATGGTGTGGTCAGGATTGTGAACCGCTACGACTTCCTGAATCTGAAAGAGAACGTTACTTTTCACTGGACATTGACCAATGACCGCGATACGGTGATGCGAGGAGCATTCAGTCCTGATTGTCAGCCTCGCAGCTCGACCGTCTATACGTTAGACTTGCCCAAACAGAGGGGACTATCTCTTCTCCAGTTCGATATAGAGAATGCGCAGGGATATACTTTCCTTCACCAGAGTTTCGTGCTGGACAAGCCAGATGTATTATGGGGTGGGGCAGAAGGACCACTCCCCATACAGGAGGAACCGATGGTGCGGGTAGGCCGAAAGGCGACAATGGCAGAAAGGCTAAAAGTGAAAGATCGGCGCATCGGGAAATACCTCCAACCGATAGACAATCCATACGTCAAGGCACAGGTGCAGACCTCACAACAAGGCTCTGCGACCGTCGTCAACTATACCCTTACGCCTGACACCACCGATACATTCCTTTCGGAGTTGGGTATTGCCTATTTGCTTGATAAGGGTATCGACCGTGTGCAATGGATGGGCTATGGGCCTTTTGCTTCCTATCCTGGTCGCCATCAGGCTAACCGTTACGGTTTTTGGGCGAAGCAGAAAGACGATCTCTATTTCGAGGGTAACCGTATGGGTGTGGATGCGGCTCTATTCACCGATAGCATAGGCAACGGACTCTTAGTGGCCGGTGATTCACTAAACCTTAATTTCGAGCAGACGGACCGAGGGATTGTAATGACGGTAAATGCGGCTGTCTCAGGACAAGGACCGAAATTTGCCCGTACCGCCTTTCCTGTAATTTCCAAGAACGTCGGTACTGTCAGCGGTGAGTTCCGTATTTATCGTATCGTGGCAGAAAACATGCCTGACATCGTCAGTCGGTTGTTCATCCGGCCACAGGATGTTCCAGCTCCCTTCCGTCCTTTTGAAACACAATATGATACTTATCTACTTAAATACAAAGACATAAAACAATGAAACGAATTCTCTTTTTACTATTCACTATTCACTATTCACTATTCACTTCCTCTTCTGAGGTAGTGTGGTTCGACGGGCAGCAGCCGATTACATATAGTGTGCCTAAGAAGGTGGAGCCGGTGGTGAAGATCGCCCTGGAGATGTGGAAGGACGATATGCGGCAGGTGACGGGGTTAGAGCCCATGGCGGCTGGTAAGGGGAAGGTGATTGTAACACAATCACACGCTCTGCCGGAGGATGGCTTCCGGATATCTGTCAAAGGAGGGAAGATCGTCATTGAGGGCAATAACGGTCGGGGTATGGCCTACGGACTGCTGGAATTGTCGCGGATGGCGGGTGTGTCGCCTTGGGTATGGTGGGGTGATGTGGTGCCTGAGAAGAAAACGAGGCTGACGGTAGATGAGAATTTCGTGACGGAACAAAGCCCGAGTGTGACTTATCGCGGCATCTTCCTCAACGATGAGGACTGGAGCCTACGCCCGTGGAGTTATCTGAATTATGAGCCTTCGGACTTTGGCCATATTGGACCTAAAACCTATAAAAGGATATTCCAGTTGTTGCTGCGTCTGCGCGCCAACGCTATCTGGCCTGGCATGCATACGGGCACGACCGCCTTTTTCAAGATTCCTGGGGCGAAGGCTATGGCCGACAGCTGTGGTATTGTGATCGGTACCTCGCATTGCGAGCCGTTGTTGCGTAACAATGTAGATGAGTGGGATGTGAAACAGCGCGGGGCCTTTAACTATAAGACTAACCGCGAGCAGGTGCAACAGTATTGGATTGAGCGATTGCAGGAAGTAAGGAAGTCGAGGGACAATATGTTCACCATCGGCATGCGTGGCATCCACGACGGGTCGATGGAGGGTTATAAGACCACTCAGGAGAAATTCGATGGCCTGCAACAGGTGATTGACGACCAGCAAGAACTGCTCCGTAAGTATATCGGCGCTCCAGAGAAGCAGATGCAGGTGTTCGTGCCTTATAAGGAGGTACTGCAATTGTATGAGAAGGGCCTGAGAGTACCCGACTATGTGACGCTGATGTGGTGCGACGACAACTATGGCTATATGACCCGTCTGTCGAATGCTGAGGAACAGCAACGACAGGGTGGGGGCGGTGTGTATTATCACCTGAGCTATTGGGGGCGTCCGCACGACTACCTTTGGCTGACAACCACCCAGCCCGGACTGATATACAATGAGATGCGTCAGGCCTACGACCACAATGTGCGCAGGCTTTGGATTGTGAACGTGCATGATCCGAAGGTGGCTGGCTACGACCTGGAACTCTTTCTCGATATGGCCTGGAACATCGACTGTGTCTCGGGTGAGACATTGAATGATCACTATCAGGCCTGGCTTTGTCGGGAGTTCGGTCAGGAGGTCGGCAAACGGCTCTTCCCCGTGGTGCACGAGTTCTACCGGCTCTGCGGCATGCGGCGTCCGGAGTTCATGGGATGGAATCAGGTGGAGGTAGACAAGAAACTCTATGACCGGGGATTCTCTCAGGTGCGCAACAGCGACTGGACCCAGGAACAATGTGACTGGTTTGAGGGACGCTTTGCTGCTTTGGATGCAAAAGTGGAGGAAATCGGCCAATCCTTGCGACCAGAACTGGCCGATGCCTACTTTGCTGCCATCAAGTATCCCGTTCAAGCTGCTGCTGCCCATGTGGAGAAGATGTTGGAAGCCCAGCGTGCCCGGAAGCATGCTACAGGCAGCACGTTGAAGGATATGTTTGCCAACGATGACAAGATGCGTGCAGCGGTGACCCGCAGCCAAGCGGCCTACGAACGGATTCACAAGTTGACCAGCTATTACAACAACGAGATGGCTGGTGGCAAGTGGAAATACATCATGCATGACCATCCGCGCGATCTGCCCGTTTTCTGGGCACCGCTCGTGCCAAGTCTAGAGTGTGGAGCGGTAGCAAACTCTAAACTATCAGTTCTCATCTCTCCACTCAAAAACGCCTGCGACTATGCTGAGGCATCGGAGGGTGTGAAGATAATTCAGATGTTAGGACATTCGATGAACGCGGTGTCGGTGCCGAAGGACGGAAAGCTCACTTATCGTTTCGAGGTGGAGAAAACGGGTGACTATCAATTACAGACGGCCTTGATTCCGACTCAGCCGAATGATAACGGCGACCTGAGATATAGTGTCAGCATCGATGACGGTGAACCGACGGTCTACAGTCTGAAAGAGCCATTCCGCTCAGAGGAATGGAAACAGAACGTACTCCGCGGACAAGCGCTCCGTGATTTACCCGTCAATCTGTCTGCTGGTCGTCACACAATGACCATCCGTGCCTTGGATCCACATATCGTAGTGGATCAGTGGCAGTTGAAATCGCGATAGCAGATTATTTGATGACCTCCAGGATCTTGATGAGGAATTTTTCGTCGGTCCAGCTGAAACCCGGAAGATTCATCACCGATTCCATCAGACGGCGGTTCTCTTTGTCGAAGAAACGTTTAAGATGACGTTCGTGAACGAAGACGAACTGATCGTTAATCTTATAATAATAGAGAGGGATGACGGGGAAATGGATGTCTTTCGCGTCCTGAAGGTCGATAGTGGTGTATTGGAACACGTTCATGGAAGTGAGATCATTGAGATCGAGGTTGGTGATGTTCTGGTTGTTGGCCAGCATCTGCTTATAAGCCTTGAGGTCGAGCACCTTGGCGCAGTAGAGCACGCTGGTCCCTACCGAGTCGACGGGATAGGCCAACACCGAGTCAATGCGGAAATATGTGCGGTCAGGAAAGTCGACACGCAAGAGATTCTTGGTGCTGGCCTCCTTGGTGAGTTCTCCGCTGATATAGAGCAACGAGCTGTTCTTCAGGAAGATATTGGCCATGGGAATAGCAAGTTTCTTGCCGTCAGCCATATAGGCTGTGGCGGGTCGGAACTCCGGGAAGACGGTCAGTTGTGGCGTCACTTCCTGGGCGGCAGCCTTGAAAGCAACCATCAATAGCATTGTTGATAATAAAACCAGTTTCTTCATTGAAATAATAAGTTTTTGTTGTTTTGAATCGTTATCCGGCTGCAAAGATAATAAAAGAACTGAAAAGTGAAAAGTGAAAAGTGAAAAATATAACACTAATTATCAAAAAATAAGGTCTAAAAATCAAAATATGCGGGATTTCAAACGATATTGTTCGTAATTTTGCAGCCGGATAATAAGAAACTGTCTCTACAATGATGAAAAGGATATTCTTGTTGGCTGTTTTCACAGGCCTGATGGTAGTGGGTCTGCGTGCACAGCGAGTGACTGACCGGTTGGACCGTGGTGTTGTGGCTGTGAAGGTTCAAGGTGGTGTCTATTGCTCCTGGCGCATTTATGGTGAAGAGTACTATGATGTGACTTATAACCTCTATCGCGACGGGAAAAAGATAGCAGAGAATCTGACTGTCTCCAACTATACCGACAGCGAGGGAACTGCCAATAGTCAATATACGGTGAGTGCTGTTGTGCGCGGTAAAGAGCAGACACAAAGCAAATCGGTAGCGCCATTGGCAAACAACTGGTTGGAAATAAAGATGGATCATGGAAATCTGAAGTCTGTCTACGTTCCCAATGATGCCTGTTGTGCCGATGTGGACGGCGACGGTGAACTCGAGATCCTTTTGAAGTTTGATAATCTGAGCTGGTATGAGACCTCATATCAGAAATCGGGCTATCAAGGCGAATATTTCATTATAGAATGCTATAAACTCAATGGTAAACGGTTATGGTGGATTGACCTTGGGCCGAATATGGCAGACTTCCAGAATAATGAGCAGAATATCGTAGCCTATGACTGGGATCAGGACGGTAAGGCCGAAGCCGTGATGCGTGCAGCAGACGGGACCATCATCCACATGGCCGACGGAACGGAATATGTAGTAGGTGACCAGACGAAGAATTATCTCGCAGCTACTGCCAGCGGTCAGTGGTTTGTACATGAGGGCTCTGAGTTTTTGGTCTATATGAATGGTGAGACTGGCAAGCCCTATCAGGTGATGAACTATCCCTTGAAGCGTCTGGAATCGGGTGAAACCGACTTGGAAAAGGCGTGGGGAGATGGTTATGGTCATCGGTCGACGAAGCATTTCTTCGGTGCTCCCTATCTGGATGGCCGTAAACCGAGCATCTTCCTGGCGCGTGGAATCTATACCCGTCATAAGATGATTGCCTATGATGTGGATCCTGCAACGCACCAACTGACGGAACGCTGGCGCTGGAATTGTAATGACAGCAGCTCACCCTATTACGGACAGGGCTATCACAATTATGCCATTGCCGATGTCGACTGGGACGGACGTGATGAGATATGCTTCGGCTCGATGGTCATTGATGATAATGGCAAAGGCCTTTCGACCACCGGTCTTGGTCATGGTGATGCCCAGCATCATGGCGATTTCGACCCCTATTCCTGGGGACAGGAGATCTTTACCTGTAATGAAGACCGACCTGCTAACTGCTACCGTGATGCCACTACCTCAAAGATCCGTTACCGGATGACTGGTAGCGATGATGACGGACGTGGTATGGCTGCCAACTTCTGCAACGACTATCCTGGTGCAATGGCTTTCTCGGCACATGATAATCCCATCAGTTGTGTCACCAATCAGCATATCGACGGACTGTCGAAGTCTGGTTGTACTGATAATATGCGTATCTACTGGGATGGTGACCTCTGCGATGAGTCGTTCAACTATACTAACGGCAAGAATACGGCTGGTGGTATCTATAAATATGGCAAAGGTCTGATAGCTACGCTGACAGGATCGATGACCAATAACGATACAAAGGGTACACCCTGTTATCAGGGCGATCTCTTTGGCGACTGGCGTGAGGAAGTCATCATGCGTACTGCCAATAACATTATCCGAATTTACACTACGACCACCGAAACCAAGTGGCGTAACTATACACTTTGGCACGACCACCAGTATCGTAATGCGATGGTATGGCAGATGTGCGGCTATAACCAGCCGCCGCATGTGAGCTACTTTGTCGGGGAACTGGAGGGTATCACGATGGCCCCCCCTGCTTTGACGATGACAGGAAGGACGGAAATAGCCAATGGCGGTACCATCTCCAATAAGGATGAACAGATCATTACCTGTGAGACCGGCGATATGACGGTCAACGTGACCAATGGTGCTACACCTTATATATATATAGACAATGCGCCATCATGGGTGCAGGGTACGAACAGTACCTCTACCACCAACCCTGTCATCAAGTATGACTATTATACCCATACGCTGACAGGCGGTGCTTTCGCAGGTGAGATGCGTCTGGTGAAACAGGGCGACGGTATGCTGGTGCTGCCAAAGGTGACGGAGACCTACAGCGGTCCGACGGATGTCTGGGCAGGTACACTTCAGTTCGACGGTACCATGCAGAACAGCCGCGTCTGGCTCAACCGTCATACGACATTGATCTCCAGCGGCAGTTTCCCGAAAGGTATTCAAGCCGATTATAATGCGACGATCCTGCCCGGTGGTGAGGGTAAGGTGGGTACTGTCACGGTTGGTGAACTGTCGTTAGGCTTCGGTTCCCGTATTGTCTTTGACATGAATGACGGTGAGAACGACAAAATCAATGTCACTACACTTGTCGTTGAAAAGAAACAATGGCCCAAGGGTGGGGGACCTTCCTATGATACGCCTGTCTTCTGCATTCAGGGCAACCCGGCAGCAGGAAAGTATCAGTTGGGCGAGGTTGTGACACTGACTGGTAATGTCAGTGATATTGTCATTGAAGGCTTGAATGGTAAGAAGGCAACCCTGAGTCATGAGGGGGGCAAGCTATATCTTACCATCGTGGATTATGATGCTAAGGAACTGACCTGGACAGGATCTGTCGACGGAAAATGGAACACGGATGCCACCGCTAATTTTGCTGATGCAAAGGGTGCTGGTTCTGTTTTCGTACCAGGTAGCAGTGTGGTGTTCAATGATCAGGCTCAGCAAACTGCGATTACTGTTTCCGGCAACGTGGCTCCTGAGCGTATTCTGTTTGATAATGAAACTAAATCGTTTACGTTGTCCGGTGACAGCCTCAGAGGCGAACCCACCCTGACCAAACAAGGGGCAGGCGGTCTGACCCTCAAGAACGTGAATCATATGGGTAATACGGTTATCAAGGGTGGTACGCTTACAGTCAGTTCCCTGGCCAATAATGTGGGTACCGAATATGGCGCGTTGGGAGATGTCAAGAAGATTATTACTATAGAGAACGGCGCTAAACTGTCAATTGCCGAGACAATGACTGGCGACCAGCCCATAAGCATAGGTGAGGGCGGGGCTGTCATCACCGTCAGTGCGAGCAAGACGTTTACCCAGTCGGGGACGATTACTGGCTCCAGTCAGACGCTTACTAAAGCAGGAAATGGTACGTTGAACACTCCGGTTAACTTAAGTGTCAAGAAACTGGTCATCGAACAAGGAACGATACAAGCTACTGAGAACGGCAATGCTGTCAAATCGCTTCCTACCACTGTGGAGTTCCAGAATGGTACGCTGAAAGACAACGTGAATATTTACAGCTACTCAACCAATAATGCGAACTTCGTGGTGTCGGAAGGCTGTACGGGCACGTTCTATGCTGATTCCCGTTGTAATTATAAGGGAACGTTGTCCGGAGAGGGCATCTTCAACGTATATGCCACCAGTGTACGAGGTTATTTCCAGGGTAACTGGAGTGCCTTTGAAGGTACGGTGACGGCAAATACCTATAGCACTGATAAATATGATGACAGTTTCCTCTTTGACAATACGTACGGTCTCCCCAAAGCTACACTGAAGATTAATGGTGGCGTCGTTTTCGATAATAATGGTAAAAATATGGCTATCGGTGTTGTCACGGGTACCGGAACCCTTGGCGGTAGTGGTACTTATACCATCGGTGGCCTGAACGACGATATCAGAGTGACCTTCAGCAGCGATGCGCCTATCGTGAAGAAGGGCAGTGGACAAATGTACTGTGCAGTTGCAGGAGCCATCAGAAAGGCTCTCACAATGGAAGATGGACAGTTGGTGTTCTATGGAGACGGTAATAAGGCTTTTTTCCCCTCGTCAATCACTTTGAAGGGAACATCTTCATTGGCTGGCAGTGGCCTTATTGCTTCACTAACGATGGAAAATGGTACCGAGGCAACCTTTGAATGTGAGAACCCAATTGACTTCTCCAGAATGCCTGGCACACTCAAGACCACTGCAGCCGTCAATGTCAAGGACGGTGCTGTGCTGAACTTCCAAATACAGGATCATGACGTCTATTCACAGCTATTCCCCACGTTCCTCACAATGAATGGAACGGTGAAGGTGTCATTGCTCGGGGGCTATACGCCCAAGAAGGGAGATTCCTTTACACTTTGGGATGTTACACGCACCTTCTCTGGTACGCCCAAATATGACTTGCCGGCATTGCCCGCTGGCCTTTATTGGAATACGACGGCGATGGCTGAAAAGACGGGTGTGATTAGTATTACCGATGATCCGACTCTGGGTGTCGGTACGTTATCGGCAGATGTTTTAGTGACTTGCGAAGTGTATACTGTCGGAGGCGTTCATGTCGGCTCAATGGAATGTCGTCGTGGTGATATCCGTCGTGAAGTTAAGCGTCTTGGCGTGCGTCCAGGTGCCTACATCGTTAAGATGCAAGGTGGTCGTAACTTTGACTCTGAGACCGTCATCATCAGATAAAATAATGTGAAAAGTTTGGTGTTTCAAATAAAAAGATGTAACTTTGCACCCACTACTGATTATTTGCAGATAAACGAATTTTATATATTAATTACTAAAATCAATTGATTATGAGAAAAAGACTACTTTTGCAATTGCTGGTCTTGGTATGTGCAGTAGGCGCCTATGCCACTGAGATGGGTGGCTATATCTACTCGGCAGATGCCAAGTACAAGGCAACAGGTGCAAACATCTTTGTCAATGGCGACTTCAAGTCGAATTATGATGGATGGACAAACGAGAAGAACGAAGCTCCCTCAGCCGTTTGGGAGCTCACTCCCAAAGCAGGTCCTAATGGTGAAACTGTTATCAAGAGCACGAAACTGTCGAATGAAAGCGGTGACTCTCTGGTCTACGTCGTTCCTATTCAGCCTGGATTCTATGTGTTCTCCTATTGGGTAAAGGCTGAGTCTTCCATTCAGAGTTCAACGGCTAATGCCGCCCAGAATTACCTGAATTTCTTCTACAACACCACTGGTGGCGTGGCTGATGTCGACGCTACTACCAATGGCTTTGTCAGATTTGGCTTGAATTCCGTCTATGGTATCGCATGGAAGCAGATTGTCACTACGTTTACGATTGAGAACGAAGGTTTCTTCGTATTGGACATTAACAACATGGCATCAAACACCATGTTTACCAATTTCGAGATCCTGCCTGTCATGGAGGTATATGATACGCGTATTGCTGAGCGTAAACTGGCATATATGCAGAAATTATATAATGAGCCCGCTTTCACGGAGCAGAAGGATGACTTACTGAAGCCCTATATGGAGGTGATTGAAGCTAATCTGAAGGGTGAAGGAGGATTGGATGTGGATGATGCATCAACATGGGCATTCTTGGAAGATGAGGTTGATCCTGCTGTTGAGGAGTTCTTGAATGTCAATGCCGGTAATACCTGCAGTACGATGATTGATGGTATAAAGACGGAGCGTTATCTCTATGGTTGGTACAATTGGAGTTATTCTCAGTGGAATAGTTATAATGGCTCCACCCGTAATGGTTGGCACTATATAGGCAATCGTTGGGGCTTCTCGCCTAACAACGGCAGTCTTGAACGTCCAGAGGAGGATGGTTATGTGGCTAGTGCCGGTATCCAACGCGGTACTGACTATACCCTCGATTGCGGTATGGCCGTTGCAGATGATGTGTTCGCCAATACGTCGCTGAAGCCTGGCTTCTATATGTTCTCAATTGAAGCACAGGCTACAGCTGCTCAGTATTCCAGCAATTCTGATGTCCAGGCTAATGGCTATGGCTCTAACCCTGGTGTGGAGATCGCTGGTCCTTGGATGTGGATAGGCAATGACACCATTGTCTTCAAGACCTACAATGAGACAGATGCTCTGGAGCATCCGACATGGAAGTTCTCCGATGAGACTGTTGTGCTGAATGGTACTAACTGGCAGCGCCTCTATTATATAGGTGAGGTGAAGGAGGGTGAAACCATCACTGGTGGTTTCCACTTCCCTGTGGTTCAGGGAACAGGTGGACGTTACAGCCTGCGTAACCCAGAATTCCGTGCAGTAGGTCTTTCACAGGATCAGGTGGATCATCTCTATGCATATGATATGATCAAGGTGAACCGTGAGTCATTGAAAGCTCAACTTGACGAGGCTGTTGCTGAGAACGCAAAGACAAAGGCCGACGGCTTCCCGTGGGGTCATAATCTGCTGTCCGATGCCATTACCAGCCATACTAACTTCTACAATTCTACTTTTGCGTGGATTGATGCTGATGGCAATGAAAAGAACGCTGGCGAAGTGACTCTTGCTAATAAGGATGAGGTGATTGCTCATCGTGATGATATGTCAAAAGCCCGTAGGGATTACGCCAATACCAACAAAGTGTATCAGACATTGGTTGCTGACATCGCTACTTGTAATGGTATCTATGGTGATGATGCTTATGCAGCAGCTGACCATCCAACCTTCAAAGCTGTAATCGACAAGGCTCAGGGTATGGTGGAAGCCACAGGTTCTGCTGATGAGAGTGAGGCCTTTGCTGCCATGGATGTGGAATTGATGACTGCCAATGAGTGGTTCCGTATGGCAATCGGTTCACGCGCAACGCCGGTTGATCTGACTTATACCTTAAGGAACGGTGGCTTTGAGCCTTGGACTTCTGACCAGAATTATGTTGGTGTAGAAGGTGGTGGAAACAAGGATATTTATGAAGCAAACAATTGGATATTCAATGTTGGCTCTGGTGGTAAACAGTGGCAGCTTCGTCCGAATAATACTGAATATGAGAGTGGCGTTGTTGCCAATATGTGGCGTGGTACAACAGCAGGACCTAATGGTAAGGCTTCTCAGACCGTTACACTGACCCGTCCGGGTATCTATGAGTATCGTGCCAAAGCCTATGCTAATGAGGGAGGTTCCGGTAGTCAGGCAAGATGGGCTGACTATGTTGCTATCGCCAAGGTTCTTCAGAATCTTAATCTGATCGACTTTACATCAGAGTCTTGTAATGATACCATTTACAAGCCCAATATCCGTCTGTTCTTCGGTATCGACGGAACGGTGAATCCTGCTGACTCTTGTGTGCTTTTCAAGTGTGCACCAGATATTAGTTCTGTGGGCTTTAGCCGTTATACACCACTGACTTACTCTATTATCTTAATCAAGACAGATAATGAGACCAAAACCTATGAGTTAGGTCTGGAGGCTCGTGATAATGGTGCAACAGCTGGAGCAAATGGATTCGGATTTGGCGACAACCATCTGTACTACCTCGGTAATGATGAGGCTGCCTATCTGGCAGCAACGAAGGTTGACTATGATGCCATCTGCACCGAGGCTCGCAGTGCAATTGCCAAGTATAAGGATGCAGAACTCAAACTGGAGGGCTATGAGGCTCAGCGTTTAAGTTTCATTAATAGCATTTATCGCTATATGGGTGACCGTGCAAACCATCCGTCCGAGGATGCTGGTGATCAGGAGAAGTATATCAATGCTCCTGTCACTCACGAGGAGATGCAGAATGCCATCCACAGTATTAAGGAAAATATGAAATGGTTGGAGGCTTTGGTAAACTATGATCCTGAGGCTACAGGCATCAAGCAGATTGTTACGAGCGAGGAGAAATCTGGAGTCGTCACGGGTGTCTACACCATTACGGGTGCAAAGGTTGCCGATAGTATCAATGATCTGAAGTCGCTTAAGAAGGGCCTGTACATTATCAATGGCAAGAAGATTCTTGTGAGGTAAGTTTTATACAGATTATATGCTAATAAGGCGTGGCACTCTCCTGAGCGGCACGCCTTTTTTTAGTAGATAACCAAAAAAAAGGCTTAAAATTTGGTAATTAAGAAAAAAATACCTATCTTTGCACCGATTTTGTGACATTTATGAATAGATCATTAAAAATTACGTAATATTTAATAATTAAAACAAACAATGAAAAAGAGTTTACTATGGATGTTTGCCGCCATCCTGACAAGCGGTATGACAATGACATCGTGCTCAACTGAAGACAACGAGGTCAATCAGAAGGAGTCATCAAAGTTTATGGATTCTTTCGACTTTGAAGACGGTGATGTATCGATGTTCCAGATTGTTGATCCTGCCCGTATGACAGTGGGTGTCGAAAATGTAGACGGTTCCAATGCTGCTAAGTTTACCCGCTCTAATTCAAGTAGCAGAGGTATGGCTTTCTACAATTTCTCTGATTATGCAGAGAATGCAAAGACCATGAAGATTTCTTTCGATTTCATGATCCCTGCTGCTATTCTTGCTCCGAGTGCTATTACTATTGGTGATGCAACGGTTCACAATCCTACTTTTGCTGTGAATGAAGGTCAGTATGGCTATACCAGCAATGGCGCCATCTTCAACATTGGTGCTACGCGTGGTAAGGCCTACGGTGGTGGTAATGAGAACTATTTCTGGATTAATGACAAGGTGGCTGCTGCCAGCCAGGAGGAGATCAAGGCTGATGACCTTTGGGGCAAATGGATGCATGTGGACCTGTTTATTGACTTAGAAAACCGTCAGTACACCTATGATGTTCAGAAGGATGGCAAAACTATCTTCTCTGGCGAAACAGAGTTCCTGAGCGAGAATGCTAAGACCTGTACTCAGATTGACATTTGTTCTGGTAATTCAGGTACATACTATCTGGATAACCTCAAGATTACGAAGCTCTACTCTGATAAGAATATCAAGTATGCTGACTATACAATTAGGTTTGTTGATACAGAGGGCAATCCTGTTCCTGAGGATCTGAAGGCTCCTATCGTTCGTCGTGGTAAAGTTGGTACAGCTGTTACACTGCTTGATTCAGATAAGGCCAATATGCAGACTGCAGATGGTTCTATGAAGTACATCTACCAGTCTGATGATTCTGAGAATAGTAAAATCGCGGAATCTGGTACAGTAGTCACTGTTGTTTTCAAAGCTGAGGAAGTTGAGAAGTACAAGTATATCCTTAATGGTATGATTGATGGCGTTTCTGGTCTTGATGGTCGTCTGTTCATGTTCCAGGGTGAGGAATTCGTAGGTAAGACAACCACATTCTATCTGCCCGTTGGTTGTGGTAAAAATGGTGCTTACTATTTCGTAACTCCGAAGCAGTATAATGGTTATGATGTTTCAATCAACGGTACAGAAGAGACCACAGGTGGTTATGTTCTCACAACCGTTAATTATGTACTTGATCCGAACGTTGTATTCTTCGGTGAGTGCGAGGATCTGGAACAGGAGGGTGATTTCGGCACACCGTATGCACAGGGTACTTTCAACCGTGTTTCTCAGGGCAAGGGCGCTCAGCCTAAGATTGGCGCAAGCATCTTTACGCCGGTAATTCCTGCTGGTACTTATGACGTCAGCCTCTATGGTCGTAACGACAAGAATAACACCTCTCGTACAGATGTCCTCTATGTTAAGGCTGTTGACGGTACGGTTACAAAGGTAGCTGCTACTCCGAATCCTGAAACATGGGGCAATGCTACTATGGGTTGGATTGTATTCAGTGGTGTGACTATTCCTGAGGGTGGCTCACTCGTTATCAAGAATGAGACAGAGACTGAGTCTATCAGTTACGATTGTATCAAGGTTGCAAAACCCGCTCCTGCTGAGGAGTAATCAGAATCATTCTGGGGTATTCCCAATCATATAACTGCCCTTCCACTCTTCTGAGTCGGGAGGGCGGTTCTTTGTTATCCTTTGTCTTTTGCTACAAAAACTGCAAAAAATGACATAAATAAAGATTTGGTAAGCTATTTTTTGGGCGTTTCACATTATTTTTGTATTTTTGCACACTGAAAGTATACTAACTTCGTATGACGTCAATAAAAACAAATCAAACAACAAATAGCTATTTATGAAAAAAGTCATTTTCTGTGTCACTCTCGTTTTGGCGGGATTGATGACCGCTTGCGTAGAAAAGAACGAGGCGGTGGATGCCGACAGTAAGCCCTCATGGCTTGGTGAGAGCATCTATCAGGAACTGAAGAACCCCCAGAATCTGACGGGTACCTTTTCGACTTACCTGCAGTTGATTGACGATCTTGGTTATGCCGAGATTCTCAACCGGACTGGTTCGAAAACGGTATTTCCCGCCAATGATGAGGCTTTCCAGCGGTTCTTTCAGTCGAATGATTGGGGAGTTAAGAGCTATTCTCAGCTCAGCACTGCCCAAAAGAAGATGTTACTTTACAGTTCGATGCTCGACAACGCCCTGTTGGTCGGCATGATGTCGAATGTGAGTAACACGAGCAGTACAGAGGCAACGGTGTCAAAAGGTGTGGCTATGAAACACCAGACGAATCTGAATGTGATTGACACTATTCAGCACTTGACCAATGCTGTACTGCTTCCTCAAAATAATAAGTATTGGGACAAGTATCGCGACAATGCCAATATGTATGTGGTGAGTGATGCAACCCGCCCGATGATGGTTCACTTTACCCGTGAACACATGCTCAACAATGGCATTACCACCCTTGGTGATAAGAGTGATTTCTCGATTCTGACAGGTACGCCCTATTCAGAAGGTATGGCATATATCTTCGGTGACCAGATTGTCAAGAGTGATGTGACCTGCCAGAATGGCTATATCCATCAGATGCTGGATGTCATCGTACCACCTGGAAATATGGCTCAGGTGCTTCGTAGTGATGAGGAAACGGGTATGTTCAGTCGTATTCTCGACTATTTTTCTGCTCCTTTTGAGAATGATGCGGTGACTAATACCTATAATGCATGGGCTCAGGAGAACGGGAAACCCACGGTAGATAAGGTCTATGAGATTCGTTACCTGAATAACAAAGGGTCACATCGACAGAATATTGACCCCGATGGCAATCTTGTGCCAGGATCCCAGTTGCTGGCATTTGACCCGGGGTGGAATCAGTATAGTCCCAGTGGTATGTCAGGTGGCGTTGACTACACGATAGCTGATGTGGCCGCCATGTTTGTGCCCACAAATGCAGCTATGGAGAGATTCTTTTGTCAGGGTGGTGACGGTGCCTATCTGATTGACCTTTATGGAAAATATCCGTTTGCAGAGAATACACCAGCTAATCTGGCTGCCAATCTGGATCAGTTACATCAGAAAATGCCTGGTATCCTGACAGCATTTATCAATAACCTGATGAAATCATCGTTCACAGCTTCTGTACCTAGTAAGTTTGCTGATGTCAAGAATGACGCATCAGAATACATGGGTGTTACTTTGGATAAGATCGACCGTAAAGCCAACGGTGCTTATGATATATTATTCGCCAATAATGGCGTGATTTACAAGATGACAGAGTTGATTGCTCCCGATGAATATCAGAGTGTCTTGGCACCAGCCTCTGTCTATCCAGACATGAAGGTCTTTGGCTGGGCTGCCGATAAAGATCCCAGTTATGAGAATAAAGGTACTGATGATTCCAAACTAAATATCGGATTCAAGTATTATCTGATGTCTATGAGTTCAAATTTTGGTTTCTTCATTCCTGATAGTACGGCCTTTGACAATTATTATATTGATCCGGCTTTTCTGGGTCATGATACACCGAGAGCATTACGATTCTATCATGATGGCAAGACTGTTCGCTGTGTAGCTTATCAGTATGACAAGAATACCAATACGGTTGGAGAACCGATGAATGGAGGTGCCTTTGTGGAGTTCCCGCAGTGGAAGACCCAGATGATAGATCTCCTGAACTATCATACTGTCGTACTCGAAGCAGGCGACAGTATTGGAACCAATCGTTATTATAAGACCAAGCATGGTGGTGAGATATATGTGACAGGAGGTATTGAAGGCGCTCTGGTGATGAGTGGTCAGCAGATTGATAATGGCCTGACACCAGCAACCGTTACTAAGGCCTATAAGGAAAAGAATGGTAAGGCCTATCGTATCGACCATGTTATTCAGGCTCCTCGCAATAGTGTTAGCAAGACATTACAGTCAGATAGCCGCTTCTCAGAGTTCTATCAACTTTGTTTCGGTTTCGGTGACAGTGAATTGTTAGAGTGGGCCGGAATCAGCCGCGAGGAAAATGAGTTCCATATCACCGAACAGGATTCATACACCGTTTTCACAACGAGTTACAAGAATGGTAACACGACTGTCAGTGATGCCTGTCTGGATGAGAATGTGAAAATGTTCAATACCTATAATTATACTCTCTATGCTCCCAATAATGCGGCCATGCAGAAAGCTTATGCTAATGGTCTACCTACATGGGATCAGGTGAATAAACTCTTTACTACCTATGCTGATGCCGGTGGAACTGTTGAGGCTGAAAAGAAACTCGAAGCCAAGGAGATGATTAACAAGATGCGGACTTTTGCGCGCTATCATTTCCAGAGTACATCGATATATGCGGATAATGTGGTTGCCACCAATCGTTATAACAGTTTGAGTACAGATGCTATGGGTTTGGCACGCGAACTGCGGGTAAGAGGTGGAAACGGCCAACTGATTGTGACTGATGGAGCAGGTGTCGAACATGTGATAGATGCTAATGATGCTTCTAAGAAGTGTAACCTGATGACACGCGACTATTGGTTTGACCGCAAACGTACAGAAGCAACTTCTATCTATACTTCTTCGTTCTGCGTGATTCATGAAATAACGGAACCATTAGATCCTGGCCAGAATTGATAAATGACAATTGATAATTGAGTATTATGATTACCAATAGAAGTATAATAAAGAAAATACTGTTTACAGCATTGCTTTGTTTTGTTGGCCAAATGCTGATGGCGCAAGGCGTGCGTATATCAGGTACCCTTACTGACAGGGAAGGCCCTGTCATGATGGGTAATGTTGTGGAGCGCGATGCCAACAATCGTATCGTGTCGGCTACACAGACTGACTTTAATGGAAATTTCTCCATGCAGATCAAGAACACTAAAAACAAACTGGTGTTTTCTTATGTAGGCGACAAAACGAAGGTTGTTAACATCGGAACTCAGACGGTCTTCAAAATCAAACTGGATCCAGAGGATACGCAGTTGAAGGAAGTCGTGGTAAAGTCAAAACGTTCCAGCAGTGGAGGTTTGATGATTTCAAAGAAGGAAATGACAGTGTCATCACAGGCTCTTGACATGGGTAATGTGGAAGGACTTGCATTCACCTCAGCTGATGAGGCTCTTCAAGGTGAGATCGCCGGCCTCGACATTGTGGCTAATTCGGGTAATCTGGGTGCCGGTACTACCATGCGTCTGCGTGGTGTTACTACCATTACTGGTGATGCCAATCCGTTAATCGTCGTGGATGATAAGATCTTTGACAATCCAGATGAGAACTTTGATTTCCAGAATGCGAATGAAGAACAATACGCCTCATTGCTTTCTGTCAATGTGGAGGATATTGCGAGTATCACTGTACTGAAGGATGCTGCAGCTACGGCCGTGTGGGGGTCAAAGGGTTCTAATGGCGTACTTCTGATCACAACAAAACACGGTTCAAGAGGTAAACCCCGCCTGAACTTTTCTTATAAGTTTACGGGTACCTGGCAGCCTAAAGGCTATACCTTGTTGGATGGTGACAGCTACTCTATGCTGATGAAGGAGGAATTTTATAATCCTTCACAGAAATCAGATGCCACCACCAATATTGAGGAATTGAACTATAATACCTCATGGTCAGAGTACGAGAACTGGAACAACAATACAGACTGGGTAAAGGCTGTGACGCAGTTCGGAGCTATGCATGATTACAGTGTCAACCTCTCTGGTGGTGGTGAGAAGGCTACCTTCCGTATTTCTGCAGGTTATAAGCACCAGACAGGAACGGTGATTAAGCAGAAGTTCCAGCAGTTTACGACTCGACTGGTGCTCGACTACAATGTGAGTGATCGTATCCGTTTCTCGACTAATTTCGCTTTGACTTATACTGGTAATGATAAGAACTATGGTAATAACATTCTTTCGTTGGCTCAAAAGATGGCACCTAATATGAGTATTTATCGTCAGGATGCTAATGGCAACGATACGGATGAGTACTACATCATGAATCCGAGTCAGAGTGGCTTGTATCCAAAAGATGGTAATTACTCTAGCTACGAATTGAATGCCATTCGCAGTCTGGGTAACCCTGTTGCCATTGCCAATAAGGCATGGGCCAAGGAGCAGACTTACCGTTTGACACCTGATTTCAGTATTAAGTATGAGTTGTTGGGCGTGGAGGCAGACAAGAGTCGCCTGACACTGAATGGCCGTGTCGATTTTGATATCTATGCAAATAGCAGTCCTTCTTACTATCCGGCTTCTCTTGCCAGCAACCAATGGTCATCGTCCAGTTATAATCTCAGTACAAATTCTGAGACAAACCGAATGAAAGTGGGTGGGCGCGTTGAACTGGTATTTACACCTTATTTTAAGAATGAGGATTGGTCGGTCACAATGTTGGCACGTTATGACATGAGTACGGAGAAGTATAGCACTCAGTATGTACGCATGAACGGCCTGCCAACTGATATTACTTCATCGACGGTATTTGCATGGCTCTATAATGACAGTGGTACTAACCCGATGACGAGTGGTAATTCCCGTTCCGCCTCGCAGAACTTGCTCTATAATGGTCATGTCAGCTATAAGGATGGTCGTTATAATCTGGGATTCTCGCTTCGTGCCGATGGTGATTCGAAGTTCGGCCCGAAGAACAAGTGGGCACTCTTCCCTGGTGTTTCAGTGCGTTACAACATCATCGATGAGAAATTCATGGAGAAGATTAAGGGCAATTGGCTTTCCATGTTAGGTTTGCGTGCCTCATGGGGTGTTAATGGTAAGGGCCCGAGCAAGAACTATTTGTTCTATAATACCTACAATACCTCAGCTGGTTATTATGGTGATGGTAATAACATGCAGCCAGTAGGTGTGCTTGATGGACTGAAACTGGATGACCTGCGTTGGGAGAAGACAACCAGCTACAATTTAGGTCTCAATATGGGTTTGTTGAATGATAAGATAGAAATTGATTTCGACTATTACCGTAAGGTGACTAAGGATCTACTTGTTTCGGGTGTTTCCATTCCGTCGTATGTCGGTTACAGCACTTTGTCGTATGCCAACGTCGGACAGATGAACAACAATGGTTGGGAAATGAACATCTCTGCCAAGAAGGTTTTGAAGATCGGAAGAAAGTTCTCTATGGATATCAGCATGAACGTTGCTCAGAATGAGAATCTGTTGAAGGAAATGGATGAGAGTGTATTGGCATCGCTAAATACAAATTACACCAATTATACTTCTGGTAAGTCAGGTTCGCCCTGGGCGATTACCCAGCGAGGAAACTGGCCACTTCGTGTGCAGTTGAATAATTCGCTCGGTTCAATCTATGGTTTCCGTTTCTTAGGCGTTTATCAATACAGTTATGACTATCTGGAGAATCTTCAGAAGGAAAATGGTTGGGATGCGTCAACATACGAGGCTGAAATCAATAAGCGTCTAGCTGCAGGTCAGACCTTCCCTGTGGTACGCAATGCAGAAGGCAATGTGCTGATGGATGGTCAAGGCCATCCCAAACATGTTGTTTATAACTATGAGAACAATAATGGTGCAGGCTCTTCAACCTATACCTTCCAGGGGGGTGATGCTATTTATCAGGACATTAACAATGACGGTCAGATTAACGAGTTGGACATTGTCTACTTAGGAAACTCGCTGCCGAAAGTGAATGGTGGCTTTAACTTTACTTTCCGTTATGGTAACTGGAGTCTGAAGACCCGTTTCATGTACCGCTTTGGTAATAAGGTCGTGAACCTGGCTCGCCAGAACTTGGAGATGATGTACAATACTTATAACCAATGTGCATCAGTAAACTACCGCTGGCGTAAGGATGGTGATGTAACGCCCATTACACGTGCTATGTATAATACTGCTTATAATTTCCAGCCTTCTGACCGTTATGTCGAGGATGGTGGATTCGTGCGTTTCCAGAACTTGCAGCTGACCTATAATTTCGAGAAGAAGATTATTAAGAAATGGGGTTTGAATCAATTGCAGGTTTATGCTTCTATGAACAATCTGTATGTATGGACGAAGTACAGTGGTGTTGACCCCGAGGTGTCTCCTCAGGGCTATGGCGTTGCAGCCGATGCATCACAGACACCACGTTCAAAGCAGTTTACTTTAACACTCAACGTTGGACTATAAGTTTGTTTTATGATGAAAAGATATATATTTATGGCCGTTGCCGTTTTGATGATGGTGTCATGTGTCGACACGCTCATCATGCCTGATGATAAAACGGTGGATGAGGATTTCTGGAAATCCAAGCGTGATGTACAATTGATGGTTAATGGCGCCTATCAGGCCATGTTGGGTGAGAATGTCATCTCCCGCTTAATTGTTTGGGGAGACCTGCGCTCTGAGGAAATGATTCCGGAAGCCACTTTGACAGGTGCCTTGCATGAGGATCTTACGGAGATTAATTTGGGTAATACTCAGACGGATAATCAGTTTGCCACTTGGGCACCGTTCTATGCTGTAATCAATCGCTGTAATTTGGTTTTAGAGCGTGCAGAGGCTGTTCTTGAAGAAGATCCCAGCTATACTCAGGGAGACTATCTCTCAGACTGCTCACAGATGTTGGCCCTGCGTTCAATGTGCTATTTCTATCTGGTGCGTAATTTCCGTGATATTCCGTATATCTCATGGGCTTATACGGACAGTAGTCAGGATAGGAATGTGGCACAATCTAATCCTGATTCTGTATTGACATGTTGTCTGAGGGATTTGGAGGTGGCTGAGAAGAATGCTATTTCTGCTAATGCCTTTACGGATTGGCGTCGTGTTGGTTATTTCACTCGTGATGCCATTAATGCTCTGCAGGCAGATATCTATCTCTGGCTGGGCAGTGTCAGACATTCCAACGCTGATTATGAGCAGTGTGTTGCCTATTGTGACAAAATTATCGATTCAAAGAAAGGACAGCATGTGTATGATCGAGGAAACTCTGAATTGCGTGATTATTGGTTGGCAGAAGGGCGTGCCGCTTATGTCCGGTTGTATGTGAACAAGAATGCAGAAGAGAGTATCTTTGAATTGCAATTTGATGGATCTTCGAATACGAATGTAGGATTAACCAAGTATTTCAGTCATAATACCGACAGATCCGGTGCAGTCCCCTATCTCTATGCGTCATCCATTTTCGGTAATCCGATTAATTCTTCATATGTGTTCTATTCAGGACAAGGTTCGACAGATTATCGCGCACTGAATGATACATATATTAACGATCCCAAGACGGTAGGTGATTTTGAGGCTTTGGGCATCAGGAAATACATCTCAAGTATCGCTAAGACTCAGACTGCAGGAACTGAAGCTGCTGCAGATTATAACAGTTCACTTGACAGAAACTATATTGTCTATCGTCTGCCTGATATCATGTTGATGAAGGCTGAGGCATTGACAGCTTTGTCGAGTGATGTCAATGATGAGCGTCTTGCAGAGGCTTTTGAATTGGTGAAGTCTGTCAACCAACGTTCAAAAGATCTTTTGACAGATGTCTTGAAGTGGGGTAGTATAGAAACTGCTGCAGATCCGGTTGCTGCCATGGAGACATTGGTGCTTGCAGAACGTCTCAGGGAGTTGGCTTTTGAAGGTAAACGTTGGTATGACCTCCTTCGCTATAGCTTCCGCCATACTGAAGGTATAGATTATACCACGACTATGGCTGCTCAGAATGATCGTGGGGTTGCTTTTGCGTCGACATACAATGAAATGCTGACATTGATGATTCGCAAATTGGGTGGTACAAAAGGAAGTGCTGTTGCAGCCAAAATGAGTACAGAACCCAAACTCTATATGCCAGTACCTTTGGATGAAGTCAGTGTCTGTCCGTTGCTCAGACAGAATCCTGGCTATAGTGAAAATGAGAAATTCAACAAGAACTATTAATGGGAGGAATGATATATGAATAGGAATATTATAAAAATAGGCTTGCTGATGTTGGCAGTCTCGTCATGTAATCCGGAACCCGACGAGTCTGACCTTTATACCTTCACAGGAGAAACCATTGAGTCCCTGATCGAACAAGACAGCACACTTACCTCGTTTAATTATGTCTTGTCGCGTGTGGGCTATGATAAGATGATGGCTGCATATGGCTCGTACACTTGTTTTGCTCCTACGAATGATGGTATTGCAATGTATTGCGATAGTCTTTATAATGACCCGGAAGCTGTCATCCCGCATAATGGTATGACCGCCAATTCGTTGGAAGGTCTCTCTGACAGCCTTTGCTTGAATCTGTCACGGTTCCATATTACCACGACTTATCGTGATATTGTCTCCATGACAGGTGATGGTGAGATCTCGAACATGCTTGGCGATGAGTTTCATTATTCATCTGCTACAGGCGAGACCCGTCTTGGAGAAAATGGTACAGCTACTGCGATGATTATCAGTTCTGACAATGCTGCGACTAACGGCTTACTCCATGTCATCGACCGGGTGATTCCACGAAATGACAGGTTTATTCCAGCTGTTTTCGACCGAAACAAAGATCGTTATTCAATTTTTGGTGAGGCTTTGAAGATGACAGAACTTGTAGACTCTCTGACAGAGACGACTAAGGGCATGTTTGATTATAAGCAGTTAAGACGAGCTGCTGTTTCTGCTGCCATTTCGCCTGCGAATGGTCCAGGAACAGTTGGAAGTGTGGAATGCAAGGTCGGCTATACTGTTTTTGCCGAGACCGATGAGGTGCTGCGCGCAAATAATATTAACAATATCAATGATCTGATTGCTTATGCCAATGAAGTGTATGCCAATGCTCCCGATTGGTATGACTATATGAATGAGAATGGTTTGAAGGTCAGTACAGGAAACGACTATACGAATCGTTACAATGCATTGAACATGTATGTGGCCTATCATATTATCAAGGCCTCTATGTCAGTCAACCAGTTGGTTTATGAAAAGGGCTCAAATTCATATTGGAACTATGCTCCTGATGCAGATCCGCATGATTATTATGAAACCATGCTTCCTCATACAATGTTAAAGATATGGGAACCTTCCAAATCTGGAAATACACTTTATCTCAACCGTTATCGGCTGAATAACACATTAACAGACCAATTGGCTTCTCAAGGCAGTGAAGCGATGCATGAGGTGATAGAGCCGGGTGCTGTGGTGAACCGTGGTGCCTCATTGCAGGCTCGTAACGGCTATATCCATGCTATTAGTAAAATGCTGGTATATAACCGTTTGGTGCCCAAGGGGGTGTTGAATGAGCGTATGCGTGTCAATTGTACGTCTTTGTTCCCAGAACTGATAACTAACAGGTATCGTTATTGGGCAACTGGCGATGGTAATATCCCGACAACTCATGATACTTCAAGAAGAGGTATCCCAAGTAAATATTTCGAGAATGCCGAATTCTATACAGATGAGGATATATGCTTCGCCTATTGCTTGCATGGCGCGTGGCGTAGTTATCAGTCTGATCAGATGCAGTTCTGGGGAGCATATGATTGGGGCTTCAAACTGCCTTCTGTTCCCTCTGGTGTATATGAAATCCGTGTGGTATATGCACCGATGGATTATGGTTCATTCATGCAGTATTATATAGGAACCTCACGCAAGGTGACCTCAATGCAGGCTCTTGGACTTCCTTTTGATGCGACAGTGTCTGTGACTGATCCGCGTATCGGTATGACGAATGCCAGTCAGGAAGATGACTTGGGCGTGGCTTCTGACATAGCTATGCACAACCGCAATTATATGCGCGGTCCGTATAGTTATTGTGGTCATGCAGAATCTACAGGATGGACGACTGCTAACAATGGACGTTTTGAGTATGGTGCAAGTATGACAGTGCGTTATGTCCTGGGTCGTGTGCAACTGAATCAGGGTACAGAGAACTGGCTGCGCATCAAGACTCTGAATCCTGACAATCGTGAAGCTCCTGTCGGACTTGACTTTGTAGAGCTGTGCCCTGCCAGTGTGCTTGACAATCAGCAGTATACAGAAGACTGGTATTAAACAATTGAAAATTGATAATTGAAAATTGAAGATTGTATGAAGATAAATAAATATATAGGAATGGCGATGATGGCAACAGGCTTGCTTGTGGTCGTGTCGTGTTCCGATTTCGATGATTACAACAAGGCTGGCGCTGACGCGACACCATCAGCCAATCAGACGCTGTGGGAGAATATTCAGCAGAATCCTCAACTGTCGGATTTCGCTTCGTTGTTGAAGAAATCTGGCTTCGATAATGAGTTGGGCCAGACGCAGTATTATACTGTATGGGCCCCGTTGAACGGTACTTTTGATGTTGCTTCATTCCAGAGTCTTGGAAACGATGCACTGATGCGTCAGTTCGTCAAGAACCATATTGCCAACTATGGTCATCAGGCAAAGGGAAGTATCAACGAACGAATCCTTATGTTGAATGAGAAAACCTATAACTTTGAGGGTAACACCTCCTATAAGTTTGATGGCGTAGATTTGGCGCAGGCTAATTTACCTAGTAACAATGGTGTCTTGCATACCCTCAACGGTGTGGCTTCGTTTTATCCTAACCTCTATGAGTTCGTAACAGATTCCCTCCTTTCTGCGGGAAAGGAGATAGACTCGTTGCGTCATTATTTCCTGCGCTATGAGAATACGTATCTGGATACGAAGGCATCTGTGGTTGGCCCGATAGTGGATGGTATGCAGACTTATATTGATTCAGTCATGGTCACGGATAACACACTCTGGGATATGTTGAATATCAAGATGAACAATGAGGATAGTACCTACACCTTCCTCATGCCGAACAATAAAGCATGGAAGCATACTTACGACCGTATAAAGTTGAATTATCATTATATTTCGTCTACTGCGGCTCAGGCGTTTAATGGTGGAAATATCCAACAACAACCACTGACGGTATCTGTTGAGGATCCTGCTTTCTGGGCAGACTCTTTGACAAGCCTTTATCTGACGGGGTACTTGGCTTATAGCAATAACAATGACTATAATAAGTGGTTGACAGGGACACCGTCTTCTTTGGGTAGCGATACACTCTATACCACGACCCGCCAGAAACTATCGAATCCGAAAGATATCTTGGCTCAGGCCACATCGCGCCAGATGATGAGTAATGGAACGGCTGTGATTCTGGATAGCATAGCCATGTATCCTTGGGAAACTTATAACCCGGAGTTAATTGTGTCTGCCGCTAGAAGCAGTAATCTTGCGCGTGTTCTCCAGGGTAGTACAAACTCCATCGAAGTCAATGTCAACAACCTCGATACAGAGAAAATAGATGTTAGCGAGATGAAGTCGAATACATTGCGGTATCTGTTTGTACAGAACAGTGGAGGCTCTGCGAAGCCAGAACTTGATATGTTCCTGCCCGATGTGCTCAGCACTACCTATGACATTTACTGCGTGTTTGTTCCAGAGAATGTTGACAAACAGAAAACAGAAGTTCCGACTCTGCCAAATCGTGTCATCTTTACTTTGAATTATTGTGATGAGACAGGTGCCCTTCAGAATTACACCTTCCTTGATGAAGATGAAGCGCATGTGAATGCATTCAAGGAAAAATATAAACTCTCTGATGGAAGAGTGGGCTCTGCCAACTATAACACGAATCGTGCTTTCTCTAATGATACCTCTAAGGTTGATACGCTCTATATTGGTGAATTTACCTTCCCAGTTTGTTATTATGGCTTAGATGAGGGTTGTTGTCCCAATATCAAGATCACCTCACCGTTCTCTGTTGTGACAGGAACTGTCAGAAATGACTTCTCCCGCGATCTTCGTATTGCGGCGATTATCCTGAAACCGAAAGAACTCGTGGAATTTGAAGAATCTAATAAGAAATGAAGATGAAGCGTACTATATTCAATGTTTTGCAGACCTGCGGCCTTAGGTTCGCTGTCTGTACACTTGTGATGGGGTTCTCTACTATCGTCTCTGCACAGACGGATGATGAAGAAGAAATCGATGAGGTTGAAACCGCCATCAAGAAACCCAAAAAACAGGAGAAAGTGACCGATTATCCCACAAGGGACCTGAAGGGTGTTGTCTCTGATCAGGCTACGGGAAAGGCACTCGTTGGTGTTCAGATACGTGCTCTTGGTTATAACCGCTATTCGGCTATGACTGATGAGAACGGTACGTTTACCATCTCTGTACCTACCTTTGCTACAGCCCTGTATGTGTATTCACCTGAGTATCTGCCACAGCAAGTGGCTGTCAGTAGCAATTCCCAGACTATTGACATCAAGATGCTGAGCGATAAATTTCTTCCGATGTATGGTGAAGGAACCACGTATACGGCTCGTAAAACTGCTACGATTAATCGTTTTGGGGTAACTGTCGACAATGAGATTGCCAATAAGCTCGGTGGTGATATGCATAGCATCATGCGTTCTGCAGCTGTAGATGGAGGTGCCTCTATGTTTATCCGTGGTCTGAACAGTATTACAAGCGATGCACAGCCACTGATTGTGGTTGATGGCATTGAACAGGATATGCAGCGTAATCGTATTTCTCTGCATCAAGGCCAATTCAACAATATTCTGGCAAATATTGCTCCGGATGATATAGAAAAGGTAACGGTGTTGAAGAATGCCACTGCCCTTTATGGTGCCCGTGGTGCCAACGGTGTCTTACTGATTGAGACCAAACGTGGAAAGTCGATGGCGACCCGTATTGATGCCAATATCTCTGCAGGTGTCCAGTTGATTCCTCAGTTGCCTACGATGATGGATGCGTCTCAGTATCGTCGTTATGCTACAGAATTGTTGGGAACACTTCCTAATATCAATGAATACAAGAACTTCCATTTCCTGAATGATGATCCGGATGGGTATTATTATAATACCTATCATAATAATACCGACTGGACTGATTATGTGTACCGGAACGCAATCACTCAGAACTACAGCATCAACGTGCAAGGTGGTGACGATGTTGGTATGTACAATTTGTCTGTGGGATATGTTAAGTCTGACAATACCGTAAAGGAAACCTCGTTCGACCGTATGAATGTCCGTTTCAATACCGATATTAAGATTCTCTGGAATTTGACGACAAAGTTTGATATTGCAATCTCTCGTACGAATACTTACATCTTTGATGATGGCATTGGTGCCGACCTGACAGCTAGTACCATTACCTCGCCAGCCGTGCTTGCACTGATCAAGTCGCCTCTTGTGGCGCCTTATCAGTATAATGCTATTGCAAAGCGTTTTACGAATTTGCTCAGTGATTATGACAATATTCTGGAGTGTAGCGAGAAACCTCGCAATGCTGTTGTCAATACATCTCTTGCTAATCCCGTGGCCATCATCAACAATGGTAATGGCGATAACAAGAACAAGGCAGAGAATACTTACTTCACAGTCCATGTGGCTCCGACCTATGAATTCACTCCCTACCTGAAATTGTCGGCCAATCTGTATTATATGCTTAATCGTAATTCGCAACGTTATTATCGTCCCTTTAACGGAGTGCCTCCCTTTGAGATTGCAGAGAAGGGAACGGTCACGGCGATGGTAGAGTCGATGTTTGCTAAGGAACAGAACTTCATGGGCAAGCTTCAACTTGATTGGCAGAAACAGATGGGCAAACATTGGTTGGGTGCCTTTGTCGGTGCACGCTATAATTATTTCTCATTCGATAACAGCGATCTGAGCTCTGAATACCGTTCCACGGTGGATGACAAGAATCCGACCTTGAGTATCTCTGGTATTTCTGGTGTTGATGGTGTCAATGATGTGTGGAAGAATATCCAGTGGTTTGGTAATGTGGACTATAACTATATGAACCGCTATTTCGCAACCCTGTCATTTTTGGCAGAGGCTAACAGCCGCTTTGGTGAGAATGCAGATGGTTTAGGACTCTTCGGAGTAAAATGGGCCATATTCCCGAGCGTACAATTGGGATGGGTGTTGACTAACGAGAATTGGTTCCCGAAGGGTGGTATTGTTAACTACTTGCGTATGAATGTTGGTTTTGATATCAGCGGTAATGATGATATTTCCAACTATGCAGCTCGTACCAGTTTCATGGCAGTAAAGTACTACAACAATGCTATGGGTATGCAATTGACCAATGTCGGTAACGATAAGATCCAGTGGGAGTCGACTAAGAAGATGAACATTGGCCTCCAGAGCTATCTGTTCAACAACCGTCTGGGCATTGGTGCAGATTTCTTCATCCATAAGACGGATAATCTGTTGATGTTGAAGTCCTTCTCAAATCCGATAGGTGGTATCAACAACTATTGGAGCAATGGTGGTTCATTGAAGAATATGGGTTTCGAACTTTCTGTCAACGGCAAACCCCTTGTGGCCAAGGACTGGCGCGTAGAGTTGGGCTTCACCATGGGTCATTACAAGAATGAAGTAACCAAATTGCCTGACGGTGACTTTACTTCTTCAATCTATGGTGATAATAATATCCTGACAAGTGTCGGCAATCCCGTGGCTATGTTCTATGGTTACCAAACTGCAGGCATCTTCGCTTCCGATGCTGAAGCCAAGGCTGCAGGTAAGAATGGAAATTATTTATACATGGAGGATAATGCCGGAAACGCCAATAGCTTTACATCGGGCGACGTGCATTTCATTGATCGTAACAACGATGGAAAGATTGATGCACAGGATAAGACCATCATCGGTGATCCCAATCCCGATCTCTATGGTAATATATTCGCTTCTGTCAATTGGAAACAACTGACCTTGTCGCTGGGGCTCAATTACTCTTTGGGTAATGATGTCTACAACTACCAGCGCTCTGTGCTTAACTCTGGTTCAAACTTCTTTAATCAGCAAGTCTCTTCTGCAAACCGTTGGCGTTATGAGGGACAGCAGGCAGAATTGCCGCGTGCAAATTATGACGATCCGATGGGTAACAACCGTTTCAGTGACCGTTGGATTGAGGACGGCTCCTATCTGCGTCTGAAAACTGTCAATATCAGTTATCAGATACCAATCCCAGGCTCATGGACCTGGCTGCAGGGCTTGACAGTCTGGGCAGAGGCACAGAACCTGTTGACACTGACCAAGTATCTTGGTAACGATCCTGAATTCAGCATTGCCAGCAGTGTCTTCTATCAGGGTATTGACTGTGGCACTGTGGCACAAGGACGCTCATTCATGGCAGGTGTTAAGATTAACTTGTAAAGGAATTAGGAATCAAGAAATAAGAAAAAGAGATTATGAAAAAGATAATGATAATCATCTGCGCCATCTGTGCTGTCTTCAGCACTTGGTCTTGTTCCGACATGTTGGAAACAGACAGTTCACGTCAGGTCTTTGATCCTGAACTGTCAGAAAAGACGGACTCCGTATTCTATGCTTTGGGTATTCTGCAGGGTATGCAGCAGCTGGCCGATCAGTATGTGTTCCAGGGCGAGATGCGTGGCGATTTGACAAGAACGACGACGTATACTGACAATAACCTGCGTCAGTTGGCAGATTTCTCGGCTACAACCGCTAATAAGTATGATTCGGCCTATGTCTATTATCGCGTCATTAACAACTGTAATTATTACATTACCCATCGTGACACGACACTGCACACAGGTGCCGACTATGTGGTCATGAAAGAGTATGTGGCAGTGAAGGCCATTCGTGCCTGGGCTTATATGCAACTGGCTAGGATTTATGGTAAGGTGCCTTTCTATACCGAACCGCTGACTCAGATTTCTCAGATTGATGAAGGCAGCTATCCGGAATTGGATATGGCGGGCATCGTGTCAAAGCTGGCCCCTGATCTTGAGCAGTATACAGGTTATGAGACACCGACCTTAGGTAATGTGTCTCCACAGAATAGCGCCATCTATCCCTCTCGCCTGTTTATCCCTGTCGATTTGGTATTGGGTGATATGTATTTGGAAGTAAAGGACTATCATCGGGCTGCAGTCCATTATGTCACCTATCTCACAGAGGTGGCTCCAGAGTCGCGCAGACACATTGCTTTTACGCAACTGCCATATCATGTGTTACAGAGATCTGGGAATACATATTATCTTGGAACTTCCGATCTCCCGAGTGATTGGCATGACAGCAATTTTGATCAACGTTCGAATACAAACAGCTGGGAGTCGATTCTATCGCCGAGTGATGATGACCAGAATTCGGATATCATCTGTTATATTCCTTTGGCTCAGAATTCTCAGCAGGGACATACTTCTGAGCTCCCAAAGGCTTTTGGCTATGATTACTATTCTACATCAGCCTCTTCTACAGACGATAGATACATCGATGAAATTCAGATATTGCCCAGTGAGAGTTATGTCAATATGTCGAGCAGTCAGGATTACTATTACTATTCTACTGCCAGCACATTTACGCAGGCGGTCATCAACTCTGCTAAGCTTGGAGATGCACGTATTTCCGGCATCACTTATGAGCGTCGTGATGTTGAGGCCGATTCTACCAAACTTTGGGTGAGCATGTATACGCAGCCACGTGTTATTCTATACCGGACCACAACGGTGATGATGCACTTGGCAGAGGCCTTTAACCGTCTTGGTATGTATGATGCCGCCTTTGCTATCCTGAAAGATGGTCTTACAGCCGGACTGGCAGTGGCTCCATACCTGAGCGAATCGACTCTGGAGGCGCTTCATACCACTTATCCGATACTGAGTAGCGCCAATATCTCTAAGTTCGCAAGTGTTCAGAATATGTTTGGTGTGCATACTCATGGGGCTGGCTATGCCAATGATGCCAATGGTAATAACTATATGCCAGGTCTCTCTCAGTATCAGCTGACGCCTGTGGTGAGCCAGAAGATGGCTGAAATTGCTACGACCTATAAGGTTGCAGTGGGCACCACAAAGCAGGATTCAATCAATGCTGTTGAGGATCTGCTCTGCGATGAGTATGCTCTGGAATTCGCTTTCGAGGGTAGTCGTTTCTATGACCTCTGCCGTCTGGCACGCCACAAGAATGCCAGCAGCCCGTACGGTGCTAACTTTGGTGGTCAGTGGTTGGCCAGGAAACTGGCCTATAAGAATCCTGTAAAGGATCTGACGAATGAGAACAACTGGTACTTGCCATTTAAGTAAAACCTGCATGATACCAGAAGAAAAGGTGCGAGATTCAAATCCCGCACCTTTTCTTTTGGACTATGTCTCACTATGGAGTCTTAATGCTTGTCATTAATGACGACTTTCTGTCCTTGATGGATATAGATGCCATTCTGTGCAGGCTTGCCGCTGAGCTTCTGTCCACCAAGCGTATACCATACATCTGACATATTACTGCTTACATCAGACATCGTTATGATGCCCGTCAGTTTGCCGTTGATATAATCGGGCAAGTAATAGCCCAGGTGTGGGGGCTGGTTATAGGCCGTGTTCTGCCAGGCAACACCCATGCGATAGACATGGTCGTGCATCAGTGTGGGCACGGCATGTTGGGTCTGAATGGATGTCGTGTATATGTTCACTTCAGTAGGATTATTCAGGTTCCACAGGATGAGTTCTTCGCGCCAGTCACCAAGGATGTCGGCCTGAAGACAGGGCGTGGCCTTTGTGGTGTTGCAGGTCTGACCGTAGTTATAGGCTGCTGTGTTGAAGTTCTCAACAATCTTGCTAAAGCTGCTGCCGTTCCATTTCTCAATGTATGGGTTAGCCGACGTTGAACCGCTAGGAGCATTGCCATCAAACAACTGATCCTGTATGGAGCCGTCCCAATAGATGCGGAAATTAACAGAGCAGTTCTTAATGCTGGTAGCCTTGCCGGTTGCAGCCGAACGTGGTGTGCGGTCGTTACTTGACCAGAATTCCCAGCCGTCTTTACCAGTCAGATCTGCAGCCATGCCTCTGCCATTATCTTTCCCGCCAGTGTCGCTATACAGTATCTTACCAGTGGCTGCATCATGCAAATCCCATCCATACGGCTCTGCTTCGTGTACCTCAAATACCTGATAACCTGTTTGGTCTGGAATCATCTTGCCTACGTGGATGGCGTCACCGTGACCGAAGCCTGTGGCGTAGAGTAGGGTGCCGTCGTCGTCAAGTGCGGCCGAGCCCCAGATAATCTCGTCCTTGCCGTCATTGTCTACGTCTGCAATCGAGAGATTATGATTACCGTTGCTGAATAATGTACCGCTTCCAGTGGTTCCATTTGTGGGCTTGGGGGCTGTCTTGAGACCATTGCGAACCAATGTCTCACCATCAACATCCACTTTAACAGAAGTGGTGCCTGTCTGGTTGAATACCAACCATTGTGTGGCATTAGGTGAACAATGCAGCCATTCAGTATGGAGTCGCGTACCATCGAAACTGACGGCCCATACGTAGGCTCTGGAATAATAGCCTCTGACGAAGATGCCGCAGGCAGGCTGTTCGGCTCCGTTGACATAGGCCACAGCTGCTAAGAAACGCTCTGAGCGGTTGCCGTAATTGTCTCCCCAGAACGACTTCTCTGGTAAGGTGCTGACTTTCCCCAATTCGGAACCGCCCTCAGTGGTGTTGCTGCCCGATGGTGACTTTGTGCCTGCTCCTGCCCGGCCAGGAAGATACCAGGTAGTGTGGATAGCCTTGCCGGTGAGTCCGTCGAACACCGTCAGGTATTCTGGTCCGCTCAGTACATGGCCGGAGCTGTTGCGATAGTCCTTGTTGTTTTCGTGACCCTTGATGGTGGCGTCTGTGGCTGCCTGATTGACGTAGTTGCCCAAGGCGTCTTTCGAACCTGTGGCTGTCTTGCACATCAGTTCTGCCTTGCCGTCTTTGTCGAAGTCATACACCATAAACTGCGTATAGTGGGCACCGGCCCGGATGTTCTGTCCCAGATCGATTCGCCATAACAATGTACCATCCAGTTGGTAGCAGTCTATAAACACATTGCCAGTATATTCTCCTGTAGTCGCATGACCATTGTCTTGTGAATTGGAGGGATCCCACTTGACGAAGAGTTCATACTGACCGTCACCGTCAACATCACCTACTGACATGTCATTAGGCGTATACGAGTAATTCGTACCGGCTTTGTTGGTGCCATCAGATGGACGATTAAGTTTTAGTGTGAGATACTTTTTGCCCCAGGGCATTACTTCAGCTGAAGGAGTTCCTGTGGTCTGGCCGTTCACCTTTGTCACCACTTGGTATTTTGCGGTTGCCGAACCTTGCTGGTCCTGATAGTTCGTTACCTTCAGGTCGTTGGCAATCACCGTACCGTCGCGCATAAGGTCGAAGGTGGTAGCTGCCTTGTCGTCAGTCCCTAGCAGTCGCCAACTGATGAAGTTCGAGGTGCTTGATGTGGGCACAGCCACCACTCCTCTGTCCAGTTTTTCCATCTGGCTCACGGGTGTTACCTGGGCATTGGCAGAGTGAATTGCCAACGCCATCATTACCATTGTGTATAGTCTTAATTTGCTCATACGAAATATATTAGTAGATAGTCACGGTGCAAAGGTACAAAAAAATCGGTACACCACCAAACGATGTACCGATTTTATGTGTGAGATACCTGTGAATTACTTCACTAGTACCTTTTCCACGCTACCGTCATTCTTCACGATGATGTTCAGACCACGCTTCAGATTGTTCTGACGGATACCGTTCAGGTTATAGATGCCCTTGGTCACCTTGGCCGTCTTGTTGGCGATAGCCTCGATGCCGGTATAGTTGGCATATTCCTCATCGAACTGAGCCTTCAGGGCTGCAGAGGTCTCACCGGCATTCAGCACGTAGATGTCGTAGATCTGAGCACCGGCGCTGCCGCTCTCCTGCATGATACGTACATACACCTCATTAGTGCCTTCGTAGTTGCGCTCATAGCCCTTCCACAGACGTTTTACAGCAGAAGTGACCATCGCATCGCCCACGTTTTCCCATGTCAGGCTGTCTGTTGATACCTGCAGAATCATTTTTGCCTCGTTGCCAGATGCAGTACCCACATAGGTTACGAGATTGAACGGGCCTTGGAACTTCTTGCGGCTCTGGATAGCTCCAGTAAACGGTTCATCGCTTACCTTGCCGCCGAACTGGATGTCCTGCTTGGTGATGGGAGCGTAGTCGATGATGTCGCCTGAAGTCTCAGGATTATAACCGGCATCGTTGCCAACGTCCGAGCCTGCTGTCAGGGTCTGGTAGATCAGCACCTGGCCCTTTGACTTCAACTCCCACTCATTCTCCTCAGAGGGAACCCAGAACTCATAAGGTTTCTCGACTGGTGTCTCGTCACCTGTCTCAGGGTCAACGTTGGTTGCGATAGGATCTTGTGTGGTGTCGTAGATGGAGGCTGCATTCTTGCCCCAAGAGAAGTGGTAGACGGTGCTTCCGGTAGTGCCGCTTGCATTTACACCCCATTCGTCGGTATTGGCGTCGAAGTGGCCGATTACGTCGCGACGCACCACAGCGTCCTTCACCACTACACGCTGGGTAGCCAGTTCAGAGAATACTTGTCCGGCAGCAACGGAGAATGCCGTAACTGTAGTAGGAGCTTTGAGTACGAAGGGCTCGGTGTACTTCATCGACAAAGCGGTGTCGTTGCTCTCCTGATAGTTGTACCAGATGTCCACACCTTCAGTCTCGCATGTCAGCGTCACGGTTGTAGCGCCGCTTTCATAGGTCTGTGCAATCACCGGTGATGCGGGCTGCGAGAAGATCTCCACCTCCTTGGTGGCCACCTCGCTGAGCAGATAACCCTCGGCGATGGCTACTGCCTTCACAGTGCAGGGAGCCGTCACATTGAGCATCTCGGTATATTCTGTGCTGGCCACAGTTGGCTCGGAACCGTCGAGCGTATAATAGATATGTGGCTTGGGCAGGTTCGAAGCTGCCATAGCCATCAGGATGTTCGTGTTCAGATTCTTGTACTCGAGGGTAATCTTCGGAGCTGAGGTCCTGGTGATCTCACTCTTCGATGACTTCACGGCCTCGATGGCATTCATCAGCACCTTTGGAGCACTGGTTGCAATTTCTGCGGGCATGAAGATATAGGCATTGTGATACGGGTTGTGCGTATGGATGGCTACAACCGTCTCGTCAGCGAAGTCGGTAGACAACTTCTCGTCGCCGGCAAAGTACTCACCAAGCTTTACACCAGTAAATGCATTTTCGTTGATGGAGAAGAAGCTGACGGCCTCTTCGCCTTCGCCTTCCGTAAAGTAATCAGTATTTTCCTCAAAACCTGTAAAGAGGTCGCTCTTCAGATTGTTGATTTTTGCAATACCCTGTGAGAACTCTGTAGCAGTTCCATATCCCCAGGCATCATACAATTTAGCATTCAGGTTCAGGATGGGATAGAATGCAATGAGATCTTTGATTTCTCCGGCACCGCTGCTGACGGAAGGACCTACAACGATAGCGTCAAACTTGCTGTAGAAATCTGCGCCACGGCTGATCTTTTCTGTCAGATCCGTAACGGTCACGTTCAGCTGGTCGTTGGCTGCGAGTGCCTGATAGGCTGCCTCTGCTGTGCCATCGTTGCCTTCTGTCAGATAGGCCACCTTCGTCTTGTTGGCATTAGGATCGTCACCCTCGCCCACAATAATATAATAGATGTGGCAGCCGTTGGTGGTTTTGATGGTCAGATTAGCAACTTCGCTCTCATCACCGCTCAGAGTCCATACACATTCATTGAAGAACATAGGTACGGGCTCTCCAGACTCAAGAGTCAATGAACCTGTGCTGGTGGTCAGCGAGATACCACGAGCCTCCGTGTTCTTATGTGACTCAATACCGATGCGAATCTGTTGTCCACAATTGGCCTGGAACTCAATAGTCTCGTTCTTACCGTTAATCCAAATGTAGCTCTTGCCAAAAGGATAAACACCATTAGGACTGCCGGCATTCTCTGACTGACTCTCATCGTAGGTGATTACCACCTTCTTGGCAGCTGTCGATGAGGTAAACTTCAGTCCTTCCAATTCTTCTATAATTTTTTCCACTCCGCCGTTGTGGGTACAGGCCATCTTGTCAGTGTTTTTGAACTCAGCACTGGCATTCCAGAAATGTTTTGAGTCGGCCTTGCCGGCATCGCTCTCATAGTTACGCCAATACTTACTGTCTCCGAACTCTTCCTGATCGGCTTTTAGGGCATTCACGGTCTTCTGGCTAAAGCCGTTGCGGAAATCCCATGTCTTGCGAAGTCCCTGTGCATTGGCTCCCAATGACACAAGCACTGCAAGCAGTGTTAAAGTAAAAAAATTCTTCATAAATTGACTTTTTTGTTGTTTATGTAATTGATAAGTTCTATCATTAGCTTGTTTCGCGTGCAAAGGTACTCATTATTTCTGAAAGAACCAAGTTTTTCTGACCACTTTTTTGCATAGTCTATTTCCTCACCATTTTTTGATGCTCCTGGATGAATATCCCTTTGCGGGTTGTTGGGTGGCGGTGGCCACCCAGATCATAGACGGGGCTGTCTTTCTTTTCTGTCAGGATACTGCTGATGTTGCTGGCTGCGGCCACCTTGAGCAAACCTTTGGTGTAGAGTTCCGAGGTGTCCCAGACGAGTCCTTCGCCAGGGGTGGCTGGCTGTATCTCGCTGAAAGTACCGCTGACACTGCCGCTGAAGGCCCGGATCTCGTCGCCGGCCTGGTAGCTGTGGTCCGTCATTGCTTCATTCATCTTCAGTATCGCACCGTTGTTAAGCTTCAGGCCGCCGTTGAAGGTCAGACCGTGGTCTGATACCAAGGTGTCACCCACTTGCAATATACCGCTGATATTGACCGTCACTAAACCGGCCAGCGAGCCAATACCTGCGAGCGTGGCTCCCTTACGCACTGTAACCGCTCCCTTGCCGGTATGCTGACCGTTCACAATGAGTCGTCCTGCTGTGATCACCGTCGTACCGCTGTAGTCGTTCTTTCCTGTCAGACGCCAGTCGCCCGAGCCTTGTTTTTCGATACTCGTGGTACCGGGATGTGTGCCCGCCTGGTCCAGATTGTTGATCACGCCCTTGAAGGTCTCGTTGGTATTGGCTGTTCCTACCACCCAGGTGCCTTCACCTTTCTGTTTGACATTGAAGCCACACAACGAAGTCCCTGCCGCACCTGAGAGTCCGCCGAGATAGTAGGTCGACTGATTCTTTGCACCATTCACAGAGGCGTTGCCCTTCAGTTCGATGGTGGCATTCTTCACACCCACGCCATTGCGGATGGCAAACTGACTCTGGCCGTTCTTGCCCGAGCCGTTGATGATCAGATGTCCTGTATAGTCGTCCCAGTTGCCTTCGATATATTCGCGCAGATAGTGTACATCCCAGATCAGCGTTCCTGTGCCCGATACCTTACATTTGTTGGTGTTCCACAGGTCGAAGTTCACTTTCGAGGTAGTGCCGGCCTGAGCCTCGATGGGGAAGTTGTAGGTCACCGAACTCTCGTTCTTGCCGACGGTGATGAATTCTCCGCCTGCCATCACGAGTCTGGAGGCCGTGCCGATACCCTTGTCTGAAACGGTTTTCGCCGCCAGCTTCACCGTACTGCCCTTCAAGATGAGGTCGCCGTCGAATTTGAAGCAGTCCGGGGTGTTCACCAGTAGTTGTCCCTCACCGTTGATGGTCAGGTTGCCCTGTCCCTCAAAGCTGCCGTTCATGGTCACGATGCTGCCGGTCTTGGCGATCGTCAGTTCTGTGTCGTTATAGAGTCGTGCACTGCGGTTGGTGGTCGTCGAACCGCCCGTATAGAGATAGTTGCCGCCGTCCATCACCCAGTTCTGGGCAAACTCCTGGCTCATGCCCAAGCCGCTGGGCTCACCGCCGTTCTTAAGCGAAGAGAAGGCATAGGTACCGCCATGCACTACGGTAGCACCCTCATACTGCTGGTCGCTCATGATGGTCAGCGTGCCGTTGCCGGCTTTGTTCATCGAGGCATTCCCACTGATATAGCCTTTGCCATCGATCGTGACGTTGGCATCGGTATACACCACGACAGCCGTCTTGGGTGTAGCTTCCGTCAGGGTGATGGTCTCATCGTCGAGTGGATTGATGAGCCATTCACCCTCGCCTGAGCCGTTGAAGGTCTCTACATCGATGAGTTCGGCCTGTTCCGGACGGGTCTTCACTGTGAGTTCAGGCGTGTAGTCCGACTTCTGATGCCCTTTATAGGCACAAACGCGGAATACGTAGGCTGTGGCTGGCTGTAAGGTGAGTTGAGAATGGAGAGTTGAGAGTTGAGAGTTGGATGTGCGGCCGACTTCCACGAAGTTGCCGTTCTGCTGCATTTCTATGATAAATCCCTCTTCCTCCTCCGTATAGTCGGCCCATTGCAGGGTGAGGCTGTTGGTTGTAGCCTCCGCCAACGTAAGGTTCATCGGTGCCCGCAGGAAGAACTGCCGGTCCTCGCGGGTGATACCGTTGATATAGTTCTCGATGTTCGCATAGCCGTTGTCGGCGATGGTCATGGCGTCGTCTTTCGCTGGGTCGGTGCCGTGAGCCTTCTCCCAATCGTCCGGCATCCCGTCGCCATCACTGTCCACAGGCTTCTCGCCTTTGAACCACGCCCATGACGTAGGCACACCGATGGGGAGTTCGTTCTCGTTGGTAATCAGATTGCCTTTCTTGCCAAACGACAACACCTCGTCGATCATATAGCAGTCAGCCAGGTCGCGATAGGGTAGGGAAGCACCCACATCGGGCAGCAGATTCTCTATCAGGTCTTTGGCTGCCCATTTCTCCAGCGCGGGGTAGTCGTAGGGTTTGGTCTGCCGGTTTCCGCCGCCGTCGCCAGTAAACTCAGTGGGGTTATAGAGGCCGTCGCGGTTGCTGTCCTGCAGGTTATCTGCTCCGTAGAAGTGGAAGTTGGCATTGCCGCCCGTCAGACAGTCGCCGCCCACGGCAGGGCCGTTGATAAAGAGATTACTCTCGATGTTGGCATACGACTGCCCCTCCGAGTCACCACACATGTTGTAGGCCGCATTCTTCCAGTTGTA
>JAEEGJ010002445.1_pt1 | contig 96434 bp, 83 predicted proteins | sample 8958761 | NCBI WGS metagenome assembly JAEEGJ01 (sample SAMN16246546, study PRJNA631951) | gut metagenome | biome: gut microbiome; feature: rumen; material: RS-attached | host: Bos | place: Iran: Karaj | collected 2018-10 | reverse complement strand
AAATCAACCCCAAAAACGCAAATTTCTCGGTTGATGTATAGAGGGCATTGACCTCTATGCGGTGTGAGAGGAAATAAACGACCTCTGACATACTGTTACCTCCGAGTTAAGGGACGGTGCATTTTTTTCCATTTCTGTACCGTCCCCATCTTTAAAAAGCCATCAAGTATGATTCCTTTATTTTCAAATGACAGCAGAGATGCTGTCGGGAGTGCCTGTACGTTAAAGAGACAGGCATTGCCGATATCATCTCATATTATGAAATCTCCTATCAGTTTGACAGCGATATGCTGTCGGGAGCTTCCCCGTTTCTGAGATTCAGGGGAAGCTGCCAACAGTACATCAATTTCGGGCATAAAAATAACGGATAGACGATGTACTGCCGTTCTTACGGCAAAGCAACTTGAAAATTGAATATTCATCAAGGCTATAACTACGAGATATAGGGATAAGGAGGATTGGCTTATGACGGACTATGAAGCCTATGACAAGCTCTTTAGCAAATACCCTGATATTGTGACAGTCAAAGACGTAAGCGAAATGCTTGGATTAGGCATGTTCTATAACGAACAGGAGCTTGGACTGCTGTTCAATGCTTTCAGAGGAGATCGTATGGAAATCGTGGTGCTTATCGCAGCCTATTACGGACTTCGCCGCAGCGAGATCATCGGTCTGAGGTGGGACGCTATCGACTTCGACAAGAAAACGATCACTATTCGTGAAAAGGCTTATACTGTAAGAGAGGACGGAAAGGGAGTTACTAAGTTCCATAATCAGCTCAAGACAAGAGCGAGTTACAGAACACTTCCGCTTATACCTTATATAGGAGATCTTCTGAAAGAGAAGAAAGAGAGAAACGAATATCTCTCCAAGCTCATGAAGCACGAATACTGTCATGATTATGATGATTATATCTGCACCGACAACTTCGGTAATCTTATCACACCCGTTTATGTAACCGACCACTTCGCAAGTATGATCAGGAAGCACAGACTCAAGAAGCTCCGTTTCCACGATCTCAGACATTCATGTGCAAGCCTTCTGCTTGCTAATGGTGTTCCGATGAAAGCAATTCAGGAGTGGTTAGGTCATTCTACATTCCAGGTAACTGCTGATTTTTACAGTCACTTGGAGTTCAATTCAAAGCTGTCCTCGGCAGATGCTATCGCTCAGGCTCTTGGTGCCTGCAATCCCGATACGGAAGAAGCAAGCGGTAAAGCAAAGAGTAACACGCCGACAAGCAATGATGAGAACGCATAAAAAAAGAACCGAGCTTACGAAAAGCCCGATTCTACGCTGAATTTAGTGGTGCCGATGGCGGGACTCGAACCCGCACACTTTCGTACTTGATTTTGAGTCAAGCGTGTCTGCCAATTCCACCACATCGGCACATATTGATTTTTTTATCAGAAAGACAGTTTTCAAGGAAACTGATATTTCGGTAGAAATAAGGTAGAATAAAAAAGAACCGAACAAGTTCTTTCTACCACAATCTTCATAATTCTTCGTGGTTAAGCCGTTAGAGCGATGTTAAAATCAGTCAAAATTCAAAACCGTCAAGAATGGCAAGAGGATTTTGAATCAAACGTCAATTTGTAAACGAACCACGAAAAATCGGTAGAAAAATGGTAGAAAAAACGGAAACACGAACAAGTCCGTTCTACCAAAGCTATCAGATAACCTCGTAGGTAAGCCGTTAGAGCGATGCTGAAAAACAATAGGTACTCAAATCCTGAAAAAATGCTGATAGGATTTTGAGTCCGTCACGTCTGCCAATTCCATCACACCGGCACATTGTTATAATTATAACATATGATAAAAATAATGTCAATAGTTTTTTACAAATTAAGGCTGCCATTTTTTCAGGCAGCCTTATTATTTGTCATATACATAGTTTTTATCAAGCCGTGTCTCGAACTCCTCTACGGGCAGCGGTCTGTCAAAATAGAAGCCCTGAGCGAGGTTGCAGTTATTATCAGCAAGAAGCTGCAGTTGTTCTTTGGTTTCAACTCCCTCGGAAATACATTCAAGTCCCATTTCCTGAGCCATAGCAACGATGTATTTGAACATTACGATTTTTTGAAGTGGATTCTCGTCATTTTCCGTAGGAAGAAGGCTTCTGTCGAGTTTCAGTACGTCCCACGGTATCTCCTTGATGAGATTAAGGGAAGAATAACCGACTCCGAAATCGTCAACAGATGTGGAAATACCTGTTTTTTGCAGACCTCCGATAGTGCGCTTCAGATCTTTGAATTCAACGTCTGTGGTAGTTTCGGTAAGCTCTATCTCGATGTACTCGTGAGGCACATTGTTTCTGTCAACGATGTCAACGATATGCTTTAGAAGATCCATATCAGACAGATGACGGCGTGACAGGTTTACAGATATGCGGACGACCTCTTTGCCGCTGTCGAGCCACCTGCGTATATCCTTGCATACTGCATCGAGCATATAGAAATCAAGTTTGCAGATATCACGCCCTTGTTCGAGTACAGGTATGAACTCACCCGGAGACACGAGCTGACCGTTATGCATCCAACGGCACAGTGCTTCTGCACCTGCAACGTGTCTGCCGTTGATAGCGACTTTGGGCTGGTAGTATACAAGAAATTCTCTTTCTTCAAGAGCTTTCGGAAAGCTTACAGTGATATCATTGTTTCTCTTGCTACGAGCAAGAAGCATATCATCAAAATACGCTATGTCGATCTTGGCGGAATTTTTTGCAAGACTGTAAGCAAGACTTACTCTGTCCATTATATCTGTGGGCAGTATGACAGTGTCATTGTTCTGTATGATATAAACGCCGACTGTAGCGGAGATGTATATACGTTCATTGCGCTTTTCGTCATATGTAACGCCTGAGCCGTTGAGTATTTTCAGAACATTCTGGAGCTTATAGCTTTTTATAAGGGTTATGAAGTTATCTCCGCCGATCCTGCAAACAGATTCGTTCTCGTCATCGAGAAGATCGGAGATATAGCCGATGAATTTTTTCATGACTAAGGAACCGCTTTCGCGTCCGATATGCTGATTGACAACAGAAAAGCGTTTGAGATTGAATCTTACAGCCGTATAATTATCTATTTTACCTGATTTGCACAGTCTTTTGCCGCACTTCATGAAATACCTGAGATTGTGCATATTCAGTTCGCTGTCGAAGAATGTCATATGCTGGGTGAGCTTGAGAAGTCTGAATTTACCGCTGAAAGTGCTGAAAAGAGAGATGAAGGTATCTATTTTGCTGCGTTCTTCGTCCGTCCATTGGGGGACATCATTTCTGATGTAAATTTTATAAACTCCGATATTTTCGTCAACGGTAACGATACGTTTGCTTATGTATTCGCTGTTTGAAGAATTGCCGCAGTCATAAAAGCACTGAGTATCGGGCATATCAAAATGCTCGGATGCTTCATTCTCATAGGCAAAGAGTTCAACTTTTCCGATCTTCAGGACACAGCAAAGCTCAGCCATTGCTTCTGATATCTGTACAGGAGTAGCAGAATTCAATTGCTGCATTTTATTGATGAAATTTTCCAGCGCGGTCAGATACTCATTTGTATTCATTCATATCCCCTCCGAAAACAGACAATGTCTGTATCAGATTTGCATTATATACAAAACTATTATAACATATGATGGAACGGAAAAAATGTATATATTATTAACATAATGTAAATTACACAAGTTTTGCGGAGCTTTTAAATAATATTATCGAAGATGCACAATTAAAACAGCGCAAAAGCAGCTGAAGCACAAAACAATTATTAATGTCATCAAAAAAGTTATAATTCAGCGAATAAAAGTTTTACAGTGGAAAAGTGTTGACAGTTAAGGCGGTGTATGGTATAATTTTTATGAAGCTTTTTGCTGTGAAAACAGCGTTCATCATTGACAGGAGGTCATTTTTTATGAGAAAGATAAATGTAAGGACAAGTCATCCTTACGAAGTTTTGATCGAGCGTGGAGCACTTGCTGAGTGCGGAAAATATATTGCAAACGTAACAAAGTCACGCAAAGCAGCTGTTATCACCGATGATATCGTTGAAAAGCTGCATTTGCAGACAGCTCTTGACTCATTGAAGAAAGAGGGCTTTGAGTGCAGTGTTTACTCTTTTCCCAATGGTGAGGAGTCAAAATGCCTTGAAAACCTCGGAAATATATATGATTTCCTCTGTAAGAGCAATATTACAAGAAGTGATATCGTGATCGCTCTCGGAGGAGGCGTTGTAGGCGATATTACAGGATTTGCCGCAGCTTCCTATCTCAGGGGCGTAGAATTCGTGCAGATACCTACTACACTTCTTGCGCAGGTGGATTCATCTGTGGGCGGAAAGACTGCAATAAATATTGCAGGCGGCAAAAATCTTGTAGGCGCGTTCAAGCAGCCTGCACTCGTTATATGCGACAGTGATATACTCAAGACTTTGCCTGAGGAGACTCTTGCAGAGGGCATGGGTGAGTGCATAAAATACGGTATGATACGCGATGAAAAGCTCTTTGAGCTTATGGAGTCTCATGATCTCAGTACAGTTGATGAGATAATGGACGAAATGGTATATGAATGTGTTGATATAAAGCGTATCATAGTTGAACACGATGAATGTGACAGGGGAGAGCGAATGGTGCTTAATTTCGGTCATACTCTCGGTCATGCCATTGAGGCTTGGCACAACTATAAAGGCATCTTCCACGGTGAGGGCGTTGCAGCAGGTATGTGCATGATAACAGACCGCCTTGCACCTCAGCTTTCCGACAGACTGAAAAAGGTATGCGCAGCTTATAAGCTGCCTACAGGAAGTGATATCCCTATGAAAGAGCTTCTTCCTTTCTGTTCAAAGGACAAGAAGAATGAGGCAAAGGATATCAACTATATCATTTGCGAAGAGATAGGCAAGGGCGAGATCGTGAAAGTGCCTTTCACTGAATTCTGTCGACTTATGGAGGGCTGAGAATGGATATACGAATAACTCCTTCAAAGCTGAAAGGCAGTCTCAGCGTTCCTGCTTCAAAGAGCTGTGCTCATCGTTCCATAATATGCGCATCACTTGCTGACGGAGTTTCGCATCTCAGCGGAGTTACCATGTCAAAGGATATCGAAGCTACCATAGGTGCTATGACAGCTCTGGGAGCTGAGTTTGAAGTAAACGGCGAGGATATCACCGTTAAGGGCAACGGCGGCAGACCTGCTGATAAGTGCATCGTTGACTGTAACGAGAGCGGTTCAACACTGCGTTTCATTATACCGATTGCAGCTGCTGTAGGCAAAGAGACGGAATTTCATGGCAGGGGCAGGCTTCCTCAGCGACCGATCGATATCTTCACAAGAGAGCTTGGCAAAAACGGCGTAAAATTCGACTATAATAACACCATGCCCTTTACCGTTTCGGGCGGACTTAAAAGCGGAAGATTTGAGATAGAGGGCGATGTTTCCTCACAGTTCATCACGGGACTTCTCTTTGCACTTCCTCTTCTTGAGGGCGATTCAGAGATAATCCTTACATCACATCTTGAATCACGTCCCTATGTTGACATAACCATTGATACTCTGCGCCGTTTTGGTGTAGCAGTTGAGGAAACTGATGACGGCTTCCGTGTAAAAGGCGGACAGAAGTACAAGCCACATGACGAAAAGATCGAGGGAGATTACTCTCAGGCAGCATTTTTCTGTGTTGCAAATGCTCTCGGTTCACAGGTAGAACTTCATAATCTTAATGAAAACAGTGTTCAGGGCGACAAGAAAATCCTTGAAATTATACGTGATATGTGTTATAATGGCAATATTGGCAATTATAACGCTGACTGCTCTGATATTCCCGATCTTGTTCCTATACTTGCGGTGCTTGGAGCTTTCGGCAGCGGAAGATCAGTAATATACAATGCTAAACGTCTTAAAATAAAAGAAAGCGATCGCCTTGAAACTACTGCGGCTCTGCTCAATTCACTGGGCGGAAATGTTACCGTTACAGATGACGGACTTATCATCGAGCCTACGGGAGCTATGCACGGAGGTACAGTTGACAGCTTCGGCGACCACAGAATAGTTATGGCAGCAGCCATTGCAGCTACCTGTATCGACGGAGAAGTGGTCATAAAGGGTGCTGAGGCGGCTGAAAAGTCTTATCCTGCTTTCTTTGACGACTACAAAATGCTCGGAGGTAAAGCTAATGTCATCATTCTGGAATAATCGGATATCTGTCTCCATGTTCGGCGAAGCCCACGGACCTGCAATAGGTGTTACAGTGGATAATCTCCCGTCTGGAGAATATATAGATGCTGAGGAGCTTGCACGCTTCATGGCAAGAAGATATTCCTGCGGCGGTCAGACTGCCGTAAATTCCATGCCTCATATAATGTCAGGTGTTTTCAATGAGCGTACAACAGGTACTCCGCTTTGTGCATTCCTGCAAAATACTGATACATCTGCACCTCAGCATGAAGAGACGGACAATCTTGTGCGTCCCGGTCATGCAGATTATACAGGTGCAATGAGATACAGAGGCTTCAATGATGTCAGAGGCGGCGGACATTTCTCGGACAGGCTCACAGCTCCGCTGTGCTTTGCGGGAGCAGTCTGCGCTCAGATACTTGAAAGACGCGGCATCTATACAGGTGCTCATATACTACAGATACACAATGTAAAGGACAATCCCTACGACCCTGTAAATATCACAAGGGACGGTGTTCTCAGCGTGAGAATGAAGGATTTTCCTGTTATAAACGATCGCAAGGGCTGGCAGATGATAGAGGATATCAATAAGGCTTACGAGGGAGGAGAGTCTCTCGGCGGCGTTATCGAGTGTGCTTCTGTGAATGTTCCTGCGGGAATAGGCTCGCCTATATTTGACGGTCTTGAAAATACCATTGCTCAGCTCATATTCGGTATCCCCAACGTTACTGGACTTGAGTTCGGAGCAGGCTTCCTTTCGGCAAAAATGGTGGGAAGCCAGAACAATGACGAATTCTATGTCAACGACCACGGTCATGTGCTTACAAAGACCAATAATCACGGCGGTATCATCGGCGGTATATCCTCGGGTATGCCTGTTACACTGAGAGTGGCTTTCAAGCCCTCGGAGTATATCCCACAGACTCAGAACGCTGTTAATTACCGTGATATGACCAGTGAGACGGCTGAAAGCGAAAAGCATATCCCATGTGCTATCCCTTCGGCTGTACCATGTGTTGAAGCAGCTGTTAATATCGCGCTTCTTTCACATATGCTGGATTTCCCAAATTTCTGTTAAGGTGACTTTTATGCAGGACGAAAACATAATGAAAATGGCAGAACGCGCCGATATCGAAATAAAAGATGTACCGACGCTGAATATTCTGCTGTGTTATCTGCTTTATAAGATAGACAGACCTGTAAGTCCCGACCAGCTTTATGATATAGCTATCGGTACGGGCGTGGTGAATTACTTCTATTATCAGGACTCGATCGGCTATCTGCTGAAAAACGGCCATATAACTTCCGAAAAGGATGATAGTGGCGAGGATTGCTACATACTCCAGCCAAAGGGCAGAGAATGTGCAAAACAGCTTAAAAACTATGCTCCAAAGTCCTACAGGGACAAGCTTGTGCTTGCGGCACTGAGATACTTTGCCCGTGTTCAGTACGAAAAGGAACTGAAAATAGAGTATGAGCCTGTTGGAAACGGCTATTATATCCATGTAAGGTGCGTAGATACTAATTTTGACCTTATGGATCTCAAGCTCTATGCTCCCGACCTTGCTCAGGCAAAGCTCATAGGTGAGAAGATACTGCTCAATCCTGCTGGATTTTACGGAAAAGTAATAGAAGTTGCGCTCTCAAATGAAGAACCGCCATACGACCTGAGTGACAATTGACAATTTAAGGAGCTGTTTTGGCAGCTCCTTTCTTAATACGTTATTAGTTAACAGCAATCACAGAATATGGAGAAATAAATGAAATACTGCATAAGACCTTTATCCGAAACAGAATATTCGGTACTGTCTGATTTTCTCTATGAAGCAATATTTATCCCCGAGGGCGCAGCTCCGCCGCCGAGAGAGATAATCAAGCAGCCCGAATTGCAGGTATATACAGAGGATTTCGGGCAAAGAAAGGGCGACATGGCTCTTGCTGCGGAAGCAGACGGAAAGATCGTCGGGGCTGTCTGGGGACGTATAATGAACGATTACGGGCATATAGACGATAAAACACCGTCACTTGCCATATCACTGTACAAGGAATACAGAGGACAAGGCATCGGAACGGCACTTATGCGTGCGATCATAGCTTCTTATGCTGAAAAAGGCTATAAAAGGCTGTCACTGGCAGTCCAGAAAGCCAATTATGCAGTGAAAATGTATGAAAAGGTAGGATTTAAGACAGTTTCTGAAAACGATGAAGAATACATAATGATAGTGGATAGCGATTAATTATAATGCATGATTTTGAGATATAGAAAGATTATTTATCTCGTAACTAATCACTATGCACTAACCACTTATCAACTAAACAAGGAGAAATATATGAAATACGGACTTGTTCTTGAGGGGGGAGCTATGCGCGGACTTTTCACCGCAGGAGTACTTGATATCCTCATGGAAAACGATATAAAATTAGACGCAGCTGTGGGAGTTTCCGCAGGTGCAGCTTTCGGCTGCAACTACAAGTCGGGACAGATACGCAGGGCGATACGCTACAATACAAGATTTTGCAAGGATAAACGCTATTGCAGTATGTTTTCATACATAAAGACAGGCGACCTTTTCGGCTCTGAATTCTGTTATCATGAAATTCCCGACAAGCTGGATATATTTGATACGGAAGCTTTCAATGCATCTCCTATGGATTTCTGGGTAGTCTGCACTGACATAACCACAGGCAGGGCAGTATACCATAAATGCGGAAATATCGACTACAACGAGCTCGAATGGATACGTGCATCGGCTTCAATGCCCATTGCAGCAAGGATAGTAAAAATAGGTGAACATAAGCTGCTTGACGGCGGTATTTCCGACTCAATACCGCTTAAATTTATGGAGAGCCGCGGCTGTGAAAAGAACGTTGTCGTACTTACTCAGCCCCGTGACTACGTAAAGAAGCCTGCAAGCGGAATGAAGCTTATGAAGTTGAGATATCACAAATATCCCGAGCTTATAAAGGCTGCCGAAAATCGCCATAAGATGTACAACAGCGAGCTGAAGTACATACGCAGTAAGGAAGAAGAGGGGAGAGCCTTTGTAATAGCTCCGCCCGAAAAACTGCCAGTAGGTCATGTGGAGCATGATTCCGATGTGATGCGTGAGGTCTATCGTATAGGCAGGCGTACAGCCACAAAATGCCTTGATGAGCTGAAAGCTTTTCTTGAAAAATAAAAGACCTGTCTGATATCAGACAGGTCAGGCGATATTATATATGAGCGTATTTTTTTACGCGGTCTGAAATGATAAGAGCAAGAACCAGTTTTATAATGTCGAATGGTATGAACGGAGTTACACAGAGTTTCAAAGCCTTTGAAAGCGGCATTGAATTTCCGTTATTTGAGCATACGAATATGAACCATGCTGTGCCGAATGTGTAGCAGACGATTAGTCCTATGAGAAGAAGGATAATTTTTACGGCAAACTTCTTTCCGAAAAGCTTTTCTCCTGCCATGTAAATTATCGGCATGAATATAAATCCAAATATGTAGCCTCCTGTGGGACCTGTAAGAACTCCTATACCGCCTTTAAATCCTGAAAAAACAGGCAGTCCAACAGCTCCGAGAAGTATGAATACAAGTATGGAGAAAAGGCTGTTTCTGCCGCCGAGAATGCAAAGTGCGCAGAAAATAGCGAATGTCTGCAATGTAATGGCGATAGTGCCTATGGGAATGGATATCCATGAGCAAACAGCCATTATTGCTGCGAACATGGCTGTAAGTACCATTTCTTTTGTTGTAAAACTGATTTTTTTACCTTTTGTCGTATTATCGACCATTGAATACAACTCCTTACGTGATATGAAAGCGCGTATCGTCTGTGACGAATTTTGCGTATTTCGGTTTTTATAAGATCTTACAAATGAATTATAGCACAGTTGTCACTCATTGTCAACCTATTTTAAAGAAAATGGTTGACAATAAATTTTTGAATAATGATTGAAATTGTTAAAGAAATATGTTACAATAAAAAAAGTATATATTTGCGAGGTGTATTTTGACATAATGAAAATTAGTGAATTTAATGATGTAATCGTTCCCGACAGAGTAAAGGCAGATTTCAACGAAGGACTTACCTCTGCACAGGTCAAGGAAAGGGCTGAAGCAGGGCAGGACAACAAGCCTGTTGAGTCTCCTTCGAAAACGGTCAAGGAGATCGTTGCTGATAACGTACTTACGTACTTCAACCTTATATTTGTTATCCTTTCAGTATTGCTTGTAGTTGTAGGCTCTTACCGTGACCTTACATTTATGCCTATAATTATAGCCAATGCTCTTATCGGTATCATACAGGAGCTGCGTTCAAAGTCAGTACTTGATAAGATAAAGGTGCTAAATGCACCTGTTACGACAGTAGTCCGTGACGGAGAGATAAAGACTGTCCCCTCAAAGGACCTTGTAATTGATGATATAGTAATATTCAAGGCAGGAAATCAGATAAGCGCAGATGCGATAGTGGTGGACGGAAATGTTTCCGTAAATGAATCCCTCCTGACAGGTGAATCCGATGAGATAAGCAAAAAGCCCGGAGATACTCTCATGTCGGGAAGCTATATAGTATCAGGCTCATGCCGTGCAAGACTTGAAAGAGTCGGACGTGAATCGTACATCTCAAAGCTGACTATACAGGCTAAGAAGTCACGAAAGGGTGAGCAGTCGGAGATGATACGCTCACTCAACAGGATAGTCAAGTTTGCAGGTGTTGCTATAATCCCTATCGGAAGCATACTTTTCTATCAGTCCTACTATATAAACCATGATACCATACGTGCAAGTGTACAGTCTATGGTCGCTGCCGTAATAGGAATGATACCCGAGGGACTCTTCCTCCTTGCCAGTGTTACTCTTGTTATCAGTGCAATGAGACTTGCTCTCAGCAAGGTACTTGTCCATGACATGAAATGTATCGAGACTCTTGCACGAGTAGATGTTCTCTGCGTTGATAAAACAGGTACTATCACAGAGAATGCGATGTCTGTAACAGCAGTGGTTCCTGCGACAGAAGAATACGATATAGACTCAGTGCAAGGACTTATCAGCGACTTTGCTGCTGCTCAGGATTCGGACAACCAGACAATGGAAGCGATAAAGAACCACTTCCACCGTCCTGCGGGCAGAGCTGCTTTATCCATAACGGGCTTCTCGTCTGAGTTCAAGTACAGCAGTGTTACATTTGAACGTGAGTCATATGTGCTTGGTGCTCCCGAATTTGTCCTCAAGGAAAAGATAGAACAATATAGAGAAAAGATAGAGGAATACAACCGCAAGGGCTACAGAGTACTTGTTTTCGGAAAGTACAGAGGAGTTCCAGACGGAAAGGCACTTACAGCTTCGGTAGAACCTGTATGCTTTATTATGATGTCAAATCCTATACGTGAAAATGCTCCTGATACATTCAGGTATTTTGCTGAGCAGGGAGTAGAGATAAAGGTAATTTCGGGTGATAATCCTGTTACCGTATCTGAGGTGGCAAAGCAGGCAGGAATAAAACACGCCGAGGAATATGTTGATGCTACGACACTTACAACAGAGAGTGCAATAAGGGACGCTGTTACACGTTATACGGTATTCGGACGAGTTACTCCCGAACAGAAGCGCAAGTTTGTAAGAGCACTTAAAAAAGCAGGCAAAACAGTTGCCATGACAGGTGACGGTGTAAATGATGTTCTCGCACTTAAAGATGCCGACTGTTCCGTTGCTATGGCTTCGGGAAGTGATGCAGCCGCACAGGCTTCACAGCTTGTTCTGCTTGAGTCGGACTTCTCAAAGATGCCTGATGTTGTTGCAGAGGGAAGAAAGGTCGTAAATAACCTTGAACGCTCGGGAAGTCTCTTCATCGTAAAGAATATTTTCTCGCTGATAATATCCATATTGTTCATCTTCTTCGGACTTGCTTATCCGATGAAGCCTGCACAGATATCCCTTATAAGTATATTCACCATAGGTTTACCTGCTTTCTTCCTGTCGCAGATGCCTAACCGTGATCTTATCAAAGGTAAATTCATTACGAATATCCTTCTGAAAGCTCTGCCTGCTGCACTTACCGATGTACTTGTGGTATGTGCTATGGTATATTTCGGAAATATCTTCAACGTTGCACCTACGGATATAGCTACGGCTTCTACCATACTTATGAGTATCGTCGGAATGATGATCGTATTCCAGATATGCCGACCTATGGATATGTACAAGATGTGGATGTGGATACTCTGCGGTGTGGGACTTGCCTGCTGTATGATATTCATCAGCAAGATGTTCGACATAACAAATATGTCTAACCGCTGTATCCTTCTCTGCGTAAACTTCTCAATAATCGCAGAACCATGTCTCCGCTACCTGACACTGATAACAAAGAAGATACAGTCTTTCTTCATAAATGACGATGTCAAGGATTAAAGAGACAAGTCTTTTTCAGAACAGTAAAAAATTAAACAGGCAGATACTTCATGTGAGGTATCTGCCTGTTTTATATAAGAGAGGGATTGGAATCATCTTTTGAATTTGAATGCAAATCCAAGACCGATCAGGAGAACGAGTGCTGACGCACCAAGCAGTATATATGCTGTGGTATTGCTGCTTTCGCTGCCGCCGTTCATGGGTGAAAAGCTTCCCATATCAGGTCTTTCGCCGCCTCTTGATCTGTCTCCGTTTTCGGGAGCATTGCCTTTATCGTTGTTTGGTATAGTTGCTTCTGATTCTGCATCAGAAGTTATTTCAGTCTCAGCAGTTTTTTCTGAAGCTTTCTTGTCATCATCAGCCTCTGTTGTATCTTCCTTTGTATTATCGGAAGGCTTGAAGCCGCCCTGCTTATCATCGGGGATATTGCTGGGGTCGAAGCCGTCGGGCATCTCACCGCCGAAATCGGGGATATTGCTCGGGTCGAAGTCGTCGGGCATCTCACCGCCGAAATCGGGCATATTGCTCGGATCAAATCCGTCTGGCATCTCGCCGTTAAAGCCCTGTGGTGGCTGACCGCCGCCGAAGCTTGGCTTTCCGCCTTTTGAACCCTTTGAAGAATCGCTGTTGCTGTCTGATTTGCCGTTTCCGCTTGGAGCCTGCATATTGCTCAGATTCGTAACAGATAAGGAAGATGTATTTGGCATACTCTTTCTTGCGACCTTTTCGGTTTTGTCATTTTTGGAAGTTTTGTCGGTCTTATCAGTGGTTTCGTCCTTGTCAGTTGACTTGTTATTCTTGCTGCCGCCGAAACCGCCTTTTCCGCCGCCCATAGAGCCCATGTCAGAAGTGTTCAGACCTGATGCATCAATAAGAGCTGAGCTGTCTGCGCTCTGTCCGGAAGATGTTGAAGGGATAGTGCCGTCGAGCTGTCCGCGAACGCTTTCTGCACGGAGAGTACAGAATTTAGTCATAGCTTCAATGCCTGTTTTGAACTCATCATAAGTACAGAACTTAGTTGGATCCTTTTCAACGTATTTGTCGATAAGAGCTGCTGTATCTGAGATAAGCTTCTCAAAGTCAACACTGTCAAGGAACTCATTCATAAGCTGGTGATACTGCTCTGTGTATTCCTCGTTATCGAATATCCATGAAACCATTGGACGGTCGCTCATATCGCCTGATACAGGAGTATCAATGGCATCATTTACGGAAGATGAAGCGTTTCCGCCCATGAATGAACCGTAAGCAAGGTTGTAGTCCCACGGTATCATTGAGAGCTGTCCGTTCTCTTCGTAAAGGTAGTAGTTGTGTATCATCTGACCTGTATAGCTGTCGCCGTTAACAAGGAAATTATGTACTGTAAAGTAGCGGATAACTTCCTCAACGTCAACTGTATTTTCAAGATCAGACTGCTCTTTGAGAGCTTTCAGTGAGCTTATAAGACGATTCTTATCTGTTTTTGTAACAGCAGTTTTGGCATTGTTGAAGATATTGGAATAGCTGTCGATATCATCATCGGTATATTTGAGCTTTACATCGTCGCTTCCCATACCGAATCCGCCAAAGCCTCCCTTGCCGCCGAAGTCAGGTGCTTCGCCGCCATCTCCGCCGAACATCTTTGAAGGATCGAAGATTTCAAAATCGAAGTCCTCAGGCATATTATCGGGATCGAACTGTGGCATATCTCCTCCGAAATCGGGCATACCGCCGCCGAAATTTCCCGGATCAAACTGATTTTTATCGTTATCGGAGCTGTTTTTATCTTCGCTCTCTTTATTTGTAAAATTCCCCATACTAAATTCTTTGCCGTTTCCTCTGCCGCCGCCGAAACTCATTGCGTCTGGCTTGTAGAGGTCGCCGTAGTTGCTGCCGTAGTTTCTTTCAAGGAATGATTCCTCGATAGCTTCCACAGCAAGATACAGTCCCCAGTCCTCACTGTTGACTGTGATATAAGTATAGCTGCAAAGAGGAGCATCAACGCCGAAATCATACATGAGAGTATAGGCGAGATAATCCTTCATGAAGGTATTATCCTGAATTATGTTGTTAAGGCAGAGCTTGTCAAGTCCGTGATAGGTCTTACCGTTTTCATACTGGTCAAACTCTATCTTGAAGCTGTAACGGCTGCTGTTCATATTCTTTACGGAGCTGAGAGAAGTGTTGCCCTTAGCTCTGATACCTACGTTTTTGATAGCTTCACCGTCAATGACCAGATTGCAGGCAGAATACTCCTCGCTCTCACAGTTTTCGATAAAGCCGTCCCAGTCGTTGATAACGATATCAAGGGTATGTACCTTAGAGCGGTCGAATAGACGATTTTCATAGCCAATGGCATGAGCGGTCTTTTCTATGCCCAGTGCCTGACCGTTGCAAAATATGACAGATATAATAAGTGTGACCGCGATAACGACCGTACATATTTTATCTATGTTCTTATGTGCTGACATTCTATCACACCCTTATCCCATGTAGTCTCCGTTGTAGCTTACAAGAACTGCACTGCTGACACCTTCCATATCAGCTAGGGTATTTACGAAATCTGTATTATCGTCCTTGAGTCTGATCTCCATGTTGAGCTCCACAGAGCCCTTCTGAGCAGTTTTGCTCTTGATAACGCATCTCTCTGTTTTTCCGTCAAGAAAAGCCTTTGCCTTTGTTTCGCTGTCATGACCGTCGCAGCGAACTACAACGATGTAAGGATTTTTGCAAGCCTTGCGGTTAACGAATACAAGGAGGATAACGCCGATGATGATGCTGCCGATAACTGCAAGTGGGATCATTCCTGCTGCAAGAACGATACCGACTGCAATAGACCAGAACAGAAAAGCGATATCAAGCGGCTCTTTTATGGCTGTACGGAAACGGACAATAGAAAGCGCACCGACCATACCAAGTGAAAGAACGACATTGCTTGTGACTGCTAAGATAACAACTGTAGTTATCATTGTAAGTGCAACGAGAGTAGTACCGAAGCTTGATGAGTACATTACTCCAGAGTAAGTTTTTTTGTAAACGAGGAATATGAACATTCCCAGACCGAAAGCGAGTACAAGTGCGATCGCCATATCAAGAATGCTGACGCTTGTCACATTCTCTAAAAAATTGGATTTAAAGATATCACTAAAACTATTCATTGCAAAAAACTCCTTTATATTTTATCCGTAAATTCGACAGGCAGCGTATTTTGAGAAAGCTCCCTCACGCCTGTCTGCAAGGGCAACTGCATCTCTGATTATATCAGGCAGAAATCCGTCCCATTTAACTTCAAGTATGATAGAATCTGAAACGGGAACTGTCACACAGTCGGGGTCAAGAAAATCGGTGCATCTCATACCGCTTCTTACGTTGTAATCGAGTGTGACGCGTACATTGCCTGCGGGATATATGAAAGGCTCTCTTGTGTAATCCACGATAGTTTTCGGAGCAATTCCCTGAGTTTTCATTTTTGAGTAAAGCTCACGAATGAGCATATGCTCTGACTCTATCATCCACTCGGTATCACCGTCAACGATCATTTGTGCCTGCTGCGCTGTAAGCGGTGCGCTCAGCTTATTTCCAAGATGACCTATCTTGCTTTTCTTTTCCAGATGGATAACAGAAGTATCACCATTGTAGTATCTTATGCGGAACTTTTCTCTTCGGCTCATTCCGTTTACTTTTTCCATAAGAGCTTTGTCTGCGAGATTATCGAAGTAAAGGCTGCGGATAAAGTATTTACCGTCTATGGTGTGTGGATCAGGATATGCAACTGTGCTGAGTCTGTGTCTGATCGTGATCATGTCGGAATAGTTTATCTCGTGCTTTATCTCGTGTCTGAAATCCATAGTATCACCTCTTTTCTTTGATATAGGACACACACAGACCAAATGGGCGATTTTTTTTAAGCCTGTGTGTGTTTATCCTATGCTTTAATTATACATATCATTGCTGAATTGACGCTGAAAGCGGGTGAAGATAAAGTAAAACAAAAGTGAAAGTTAAGTGAAATTATTATACACAGATGTGATTTTTCAGCTTGAATTCAGCTGTATAATGTATTATAATAATATAAAAATAAAGGCGCAGAATGTCGTTTCAGGCATACTGCTGTTCGGGCATATAATGTTAAAAAAGGGGGAACACAAATGAAAATACTTATTATAGAAGATGAGAAGGTTTTAGCAGATTCACTGAAGCTGATGCTGGAGTCAAAGGGCTTTGAGGCAGAGGCAGTCTATGACGGTGAAAGCGGCGAGCAGTATGCTATGCTGGATATTTATGACCTTATAATACTTGATATTATGCTGCCAAAAAAGAATGGCTATCAGGTGGCAAAGGCTGTACGTGAAAAGCGTAATACCACACCTATACTTATGCTGACAGCAAAATCAGATATAGATGATAAGGTGCAGGGACTCAATGCGGGAGCTGACTACTATCTTACCAAGCCATTTGACGCAAGGGAGCTTCTTGCCTGCGTGAACGCGCTTCTTCGCCGACAGGGAACACAGTTAAATGAGCTTGTATTCGGGAACACGAGACTTGATCTTGAGTCGGCTTCCCTTGTGTGCGGAGATAACAGCATAAGATTATCAGCAAGAGAGTTTGAGGTAATGCGTATTCTTATGACTTCGGGAACTAATCATATATCAAAGGAAGCTCTGCTTACGAAAGTATGGGGATATGACTCAAATGCAGTCGAGAACCATGTGGAAGCCTATGTGAGCTTTCTGCGGAAAAAACTGCTTAGTATCGGTTCAGATGTGCGTATCGAAGCAATGAGACGATTAGGCTATCATCTGGAGTGTGACGCAAAATGCTGAAACGACTGAGGATAAAGTTCATAGCGGTAATAATGAGTATCGTTACTGTGCTTTTTATTGTTATATTCGGACTTGTGCTGCACTTCACAAAGCAGAATATCGCGCGTGAAAGCATACAGATGATGCGCACTCAGGCATTTCGACCGCCTGCTTCTGAACCTATGCACAAGCCTGACAATATGCCCGACAATATACGTTTGCCGTTTTTTACGGTACATATTGCCAAGGACGGTGAGCTGACGGCTTTTGGCGGCGGCTATTATGACCTTACGGATAAGGAACTGCTGCAAAAGCTTGTTAACGCTGCGGAAGAAAGTTCAAAGAATACTGGCATACTTCCAGACTATGACCTTAGATATATTAAGAATGAAAACGGACCTATGAAAGCCATAGTATTTGCTGATATATCAAGTGAAAAAGCCATGATAAGAGGACTTATCAGAAACTCGATCATAATAGGTCTGATAGGCTATGTAGTATTTTTCATCATAAGTCTGCTGCTGGCAAAATGGGTAACAAAGCCTGTTGAAAAGACATGGAATGAGCAGAAGCAGTTCATAGCAGACGCTTCCCACGAGCTGAAAACTCCGCTTACAGTAATTATGACGAATGCTGAGATGATGACCGATAAGACCTACGCAGAAAGTGACAGGGACAACTTTACAAAAAATATCCTCTCAACGTCAAAGCGCATGAGAGGATTGATAGAAAGCCTGCTTGAACTTGCAAGGCTGGATAATAACAGTAACAGAGCACCGCAGAAATTCACTACAGTTGATTGCAGTAAGCTCATAAATGACAGTATACTGCCATTTGAACCGCTGTTTTACGAGAATGAAATGGAGCTTTCAACGGATATTGATGAAAATATCAATGTTGAAGGCGACAAGGAAAAGCTCAGACAGGTCATAAATATACTTCTTGACAATGCGCTGAAATACTCAGATCCTGCTGATAAGGTCACAGTAAAGCTGAAACGTCAGTCGGCAAATTGTTTATTGTCCGTGACAGGTCTGGGAACTCCGCTTACTAAGGAGGACTGTGAGAATATTTTTAAGCGTTTTTACCGTGTGGATCAGTCAAGAAATGATGGTCAGAGCTATGGTCTGGGATTATCTATCGCTGAAAGTATAGTAAGCGAGCATAATGGAAAAATATGGGCAGAAAGCGAGAACTGCTATAATACGTTCTATGTCTCCCTGCCGGTATGAGATAGCTGAAAAGCGTGCTGCCTTTAGTTGCGGTACTAATATAAAAGTATAAAGCCCCAATGCATTTGAAGTGCTTTGGGGCTATTTTTTTTAATTACGATTTGCCAAATAACTTGCTGAACGTATGAACGGGATTCCAAAGGGACTATGTTCCTTTGGCAGAGTCCAGAGGCAGAGCCTTTGGTCGCTGTTCCAAGTTTTCAGAGAACAGCGAAATAATACGAAGGCGCATCGCAAAGGGTGAATTCCAAAACAGTCCAGTGGACTGTTTTGGAAGAGGGAACGCCTTGCAAGAGAAGGCGTTCCCTAAAATTCTTTATGAGCAAACGATTATCCAGCTCTCTTTTTACTTTATCTGCGGAATAATCCTTTTTTCTCGTATGGCTCTGAGGTTATACCGAGGACTTTATATCCTGATTTTTCAACGGTTTCTTTCAGTAATGCTTTATCGAGCTCTTCCTCCGAGATTATTTCTGTTTCGCCCTTACTGTGAGAGGAATTGACTTTTTTTGCGTTAACTGCGGCGCGGACAGCGTCATTTACGTGAGCTTCGCACATTCCGCACATCATGCCTTCAACTTTGATTATTGTCTTTACCATATAATTCAGCTCCTTTAGTTAGTTTATACTGACAAGTTTATTGTACTCTTTTTTATTGAAGCTGTCAAGTAGTGCTGAATATTATTGTTATATTTCACGTTCAGGAGGTGTTTTATGTACTTGAAAGTATTAAAAACAAAAAAGAAGAAAATTTTCTTTCGGTCATTATGCACCGTACGAAAGGCTTTTTTAGACGCGCTTTGGTGAAAGTTACGGATTTGGATTGACTTTTTATTGAAAATATGGTAATATATGTATTGTCATATTATTTTTTTACTGCAAAAGGAGAAAATATCATGAAGAATTTAATAAGGAGAGCAGCTGCTTTCCTCTTATCTATAGCTGTAATTTTTACTGTTTCCATATGCGTTCCCACACTGAACGCAAAGGCTGCGGTATATGCAGTATGGCCGACAGAAGCAAAGTATAAGAATATAACTACTTATTTTGACCCTGCAAGAAATACCTATGATACTTCGGATCATCATAATGCGATAGATATCGAAGCAGCAGGCGGCAGCAATATCTATGCAGCTTACGGCGGTGAGGTCATTTCGGCTGACTGGAAGGACGCTTACGGATATATGGTTATACTCTACCATTCTGATCTTGGAGTATATACTTTTTACGCTCATGCTTCACAGCTGAATGTTTCAGCAGGAGCTAAGGTAAAGCAGGGCGATGTTATTGCCAAGGTAGGAAGCACAGGACAGTCCTCGGGAAATCATCTCCACTTCGGAGTCTGTGACAAGCTTCTCGGAGCTTTTCCCTCACGTACATACTATGATCCGCTGAGCTACTTTGTTTTTTCGGATAATGCAGGCGGAAGCAGCTCGCAGCCAAGCAATACTCCTGCTGCTGAATGTGGCTGCTCTGAGGATTATGCAGAACTTTATACCACAAAAAATGTAGTTACATATCTCAATATTCGTTCGGGACACGGTACGAATACATCTGTTATCGGTCAGATACCAGCAAATGCTGAGTTTACGGTAACTAAGGGTGACGGACAGTGGGCACACGTTGAGTATAACGGAGTCAAGGGATATGCCTCAATGGATTATATGCAGCGCAAGGAAGAGATAAAGTCGGGAATGAAGATCGAAAATCAGACAGCTCCCGAGGAAACTGTCGAGATCGGCAAGCCATTTTCAATTAAGGGCGTTATAACTTCTAACCTTAAAATAACCAAGGTAAGCGGCGGTGTTTATTTCCGAAACGGTGAAGCTACAAGCCAGTGTGCGGAAGCTGCTCCGAATGATGTGAAGTATGATCTTTCATCTTATTTTGACAAGAATATCGTATTCAATGCACTTTATGAAGGTGAGTATACCTACAAGATAGTTGCCGAGGATACAAGCGGACAGGCATATACCCTTGTATCAAGCGATTTTGTAATAAGCAGCGATGTATACAGCGGTGTTATGGGGGACCTCAGCGATGACGGCAAATTGAGCGTTTCGGATATCGTTTTACTTCAGGATTATATCCTCAATAAGTCCGATAAATTCACCAAGAGGCAGTATCTTGCTTCCGATATGAACAAGGACGGTACAGTTGATGTATTTGATCTTGTTGAACTGAAAAAAGCAGTAATTGCAGTAAGTGAATGATCAATATGGAAGTATCACTTCGGTGGTACTTCCGTTTTTGTTAAAGGAGAAATTTATGAGCGCGGAAATGATCGTAAAAGAGTTGAAGAAACATTATACAAAAGGGAAAACGCTATTAGTCGGCATTGACGGTCTTGGCGGAGCAGGCAAGAGCACAGTTGCAGATGAGGTGAGCAGACTTCTTGAAGCCGAGGGTATAAATACTGAGGTATTTCATATAGATGATTTTATCCACCCAAAGGCTGTCAGATATAATGACGACTATCCTCAGTGGGAGCAGTATTACTATTTGCAGTGGCGGTATGATTACTTTCTCAGTGCGGTCGTCAAGCCTTTGCGTGAAAGCAGGGAAGTGCCGCCTGTGGAGCTTTACGACAAGGATAATGACAGCTATATCACAGATATGAGGAGCATAACAAATGGCAGCATCGTCATTACCGAGGGGATATTCTTACAGCGTGACGAGCTTAAAGGTGCATTTGACTGCATGATATATGTTGATGTACCCGAAGAAGAAAGACTTGGCAGAGTGCTTCTCAGAGACGGATATATCGGAGATGAAACTGATATCCGTGAAAAGTATGAAAAACGCTATTTCCCTGCGGAGCATTTCTACGCAGAAAAGCATCGCCCAGCTGAAAATGCAGACCTCGTAATATAACAGTACTTATATAGAAGTACTATAACGTTTTTTCGTAAGATTTGAGTGAGTAGAGGATAGTTAGTAGAGAGTATAATGAATGAGTTCGCTTCGCTCACAGTATTTAAATAATGTCGTAATACGACTCCATAACTCTCAACTAATATGATAATACAATGCCCCTAAGTGACATCATATCACTTAGGGGCAATAATTATGTATGAGTATAAATGTGTTTAAATTACTTGAAAGCGTATCTCATAAAGGTATAGAGGTGAGGTTTTACTGAACCGCCGTCGTGTCCGCCTCCGGGGATAGACTGGTAAACGTGGTCAACACCGTTCTTTGTGAGAATTTCGCTGTACTCCTTTGGGAATGATCCCACAACAGAGTCGTTTGTACCGCCTGTTATCATAAATACAGCAGGCTCAGGACCAACATCTCTGAACTTCATCTCGCTTTCTGTCATACAGCCGGGGTGTTCCATGAACATATCCCTACCGGGAGTTATACCTGGTGCAGGACAAGCACCGCCAACGTATCCGAAGAGATCGGGACGCATAAGACCTATATAGATAGCCTCACGACCGCCCATTGAAAAGCCTGTGATAGCACGGTTCTCTCTGCCTGTCTTTACGGGATAGTTTTCTTCGATGAAAGGTATAAGGCTGTCGGAGATATCATAGAGGAAGTTATCGTATGCAGCGCAGGTCTCCTGATTGATACCGAAGCTGCCGTTACCATCCTTGCTTGTATACTGGCTTGGCAGAACGATTATCATATCCTCAGCCTGACCGTTTGCAGTAAGACCTGTGAGAAGCTCCTGAACTCCCATACCGTTCAGCATACTGTTCTCGTCACCGCCTATACCGTGAAGAACGTACATTACAGGGTATTCTTTATTCGAGTCGTAGTCAGGGGGCAGGATAACATTGCAGGACTTCGTTCCGCCTGTGAATTTGCAGGTGTAGGTCTTTTTCTCGACCTTGCATTTGCTTGATTTTTGAGCATTGCTCGGAACATTAGTTGGCATATCCTGTCTTATCTGTGCGTTGTAGTTCACATAGACCTTTGTTGTGGTTGAAGGCTTTTCTTCTGTAGTTGTCCCCACAGTAGTAGGTTCAGAAGCAGTTGTCTCCGTTTCTGACGTTGTAGTTACTATTGTAGTGGTTTTGCTTGTTTCTTCGGTAGTTACTTCTGTGGTAGTTATTGTTGCTGTAGTTTCTGTAGTTGCCTCAGAAGCCGCTGCAGCAGAAGTAGTATCCACTGTAGTAGTTTCAGATACAGCTGTTGTTTCTGTAGCAGTAGTAGTTGTTGTTGTTGGCACGGGCTGTTTGAATTCCTTTACAGCTCCGCGCAGGTATTTATGGAGCATTACCAGATCAGCGATATTGACATCGCCGTCGCCGTTAAGGTCGGCATTTATAGTTGGCTTGGCTCCGAATGATAAGATATTAATAAGAACTTTTCTCATCGCAGGCATATCATATATATCAACAACACCGTCATTGTTGATATCGCCCTGAATGATAACTTCATTCTTAGTACCTTCAAGGTCAACAGCTAAAGGTTTTGTACCGTCAACACCAACATAGAAATCGTCTAAGTAGAATTCCTCATCGTCGTCGGTGGAGAAAACAAGCTTCAGATCAGTTGCTCCTTCAGGTATTGTATAAGAGAGATTTGAAATATCTGTCCATTCAAGCTTCTTACTTTTCACAGCAGCAATAATGTCATTTTGCAGTATACCGTTCTTGTCCATGTACTCCAAAGTAATACGGAAAGTGGAATTGTTAAGGGAATACTGCATCATGGCAGCACCGATACTGTATTTGGTATTCGGCTTGAAAGTATTAGGATCAAGGGCATAAACGAGACCGTCCGATGAGCAGCTGCGATGACTGACAAATAAAGATTTTCCTCTTGACATAACATCATTTAATGTCTGAAAATAAGAAATACCTTTTTTGTTCCATTTAGTAATCTGACCATTATCAAATTTGGACTTTATGTAATATCCGTTCGAGTCAGGCTTTAAAGGAGCAGGCAGAGTCGGTTTGGGTGTGATCTGTACTTTTTTAACATTTGCCGAACCGCTGGAGCGGTAACAATCAATGTTGAAAGTAACATTGTAAATAGTTCCTGACACATCGAGTCCTAATTTCTCCCATGCATCAAAATGTCTGGTAACATTGACAGTGCCGTGCAGATCCTGCGTAATGTCATCTTTGCTTGAGCTCTGCTGACGTACATTATAATATGACGGGAATGACTGTGTACCCATAATTGACGGCTGATTATAACGATAATACTTATAGACATCATATATGTTTCCGTCCGAAGTAAAAGTCCCCAAACGCGTTAAATCGCCTCCGGGGGGTCTCCAGCTAGTCCAGCCTTCAACTATATAGAATTCTGCCATTGGATTAACTGTCCAGCCGTATACTCCGAAGAATGAATTGCCATGCGGCGAGTATTCAAAGTCGTAATCTACTATGATGTCAGATTTTAACTGTTTATAGGTCTTTGGATTTTTGTTATATTCATATCCTCTGTTGAAGAGGCAATCCTGAATACCGTCCCATGAACACTCGAAACCGTCTTCGGTAGGTGTCATTGAAGTGTCGCCAGAAAAATTCGCGTTCCACATTTCATATGTGTATCCGTTGATCGTCCCCGTTACCTGATTATCAGCAGCACTTGCTGAAAAGGGAACAGCTGCGGCAGTTAACAACAGAGCTGTACTCGTGCTTAAAATCCTTTTGAGTTTTCTTAAATCCACTTAAATCACTCCTCATGTCACTTAAATATAATATAATTTTAGTAATTTGTGAAGGGCACACAGCCCACTTATTTTTTCTCTGAATTGATTATAGATTTCGATTTTTAAAAAAGCAAGTCGTTTATTGTTGTGATTATTAAAAGTCACTAAAAATTGCTCGATAAGTGTACTAAATTTTATTGTGGGCAAAAATGTATATACATTATTATAATACATTATTTTATCGGATATAACAACCCAATTTCTAATGATATGGTGTAAATTGTGACGAAATTATTAAATATCAAAAGTTAAATGACTAAACGTCAATGCCGTTAACAAAAAATTAATATTTATAGTAGAAATATTACTATTTTTGTCATTATTTTAGTATAAGATATTGCGGTGTATCATTATAATTTAAGTGATATAAAAAAGAGACGCGCATTTTACACCGTTTTTATCTAAAATGCACACAAGAAGGGTGAATGAAAATTAAATAATGGGGGCAGACTTATGAAAAAAGAATTTCTTTCACTCATAACATCTGTGGCTTCGTTTATTCCTGCTGCGGCGATAATGCCGCTTTCAAGTGATAACTTTAAAGGCATGAAAACTCTTACCGGGGTAACAGACAGCCTCGGACTAAAAAAGCCTCAGGATTTCGTCCTTGTGACTGACGGTTCTGATGATATTGCATACGGTAATATGAAGCCCGAGATGAAGGATCTCAACACCCGTTCTAACTACTTTACTAATCTGATTTCTCACAGGGGGCAGCTTCTACAGGTTTGTTCCTCGGGGCAAAATGCACGGTTTTGAATATGTAAGGCATTATTTTTGTGATGCGCTTTCGTATTCTTTCCGCGAAATAGTTGAATAATCGACCTCTTTTCTTTATCGAGTCCGCTGTGCACAAAATGTATGGCGGACTTGATTTAAGACATATAAAGATGTTGAATAATTCATAAATAAATGGTATAATAAGGTAAAGTAATTAATATGAGAGGTGAAATACATGAGTGATTATACCGAAAAGTACATTTCCTCACATCTCTTCCTAAAGCGCGAAGAAGGCTTTGAGCACGCCCCGTTTGACAGGGAGATAGCTTGCTATGAGAGCATCTGCTCAGGCAATATCGAGCTTGTAAAAGTTTTTGCAACTCCGCTTTGCAGCGAAGGCTATGGTGTGCTCAGCAAAGATCCGCTTAGGAATCTGAAATATCATTTCAGCATTTCGGCTGCGCTTATAGCTCGTTTCTGTATCAACAGCGGAATGACGCTTGAAGAGGCTTACAATCTCAGCGATATTTATATTATGAAGGCTGATGAATGCCGTACCGAGGCGGAGGTTCATCAGGTGCATCAGGAAATGATCGAAGGCTATACCCGACATATGAGAAGAGTCCGTAACAGCGGCATCTATTCAAAGCAGATAGTACGTGCGCTGGATTTTATCAGCGACCACCTGCATGGTAAGATAATGATAGAAGATGCAGCGGATTATCTCAAGATCAGTCCTGCTTATCTATCAAGACTGTTCAAAGCAGAGACGGGTATCGCGTTCAGCAATTATGTAAGCAAGACTAAGGCTGAGGAAGCAGCAAATCTGCTGACATTCTCCGAGTATACCGACTCTGAGATAAGCAATCTTCTTGGATTCAGCTCACAGAGCTACTTTATCAAGATATTCAAGAAGTATCTGGGAGTTACTCCGAAGGAGTACAAAAAGCGATATAAATTCCCGGATTTTACAAAAGAAAATCATTAAAATGGCTTATCCCTCGCATTTTGCGGGGGATAACATTTTATGCAGATATCATAAAATTGCCAAATATGACACTAAAATAATATAATTCCGGGCTTGAAAATGTTATAATCTCCACAATGAATATGATTTTTCTTGTTTTTTCAATGTGGATTTGTCATTAAAACGTTATTTTTAAGAATGGAGAATGCTGAATGATAATTAATAATGTTGGCTTCGACCACTGCCATGACGCAGACTTTTTTATTGACAGACCCGACGGAAGCGGTGACTACCTGCTTCTTCTTGTTCGTACTCCGGCTGTTTTCGAGATCGACGGCAAAGAGATCACTACACCTGCGGGGGCGGTATTTATCTATCCAAAGGGCAGACCTCAGCGTTACCGCTGTGTACCGCTGAATGTTTTTGAGAATGACTGGGTACATTTTGATTTCGACGATGCAGGAGAGGAAGAAGAATTCCTTAAAATGGGCATACCGCTTGAGACACCTGTGACAATGCCGCTGGAATTCCTCAGCTATTGCGTAAAATCCATAGCTTATGAGAAGTATTCCGACAATTACTGCAAAATAGAATCCGCAGAGTTATTTATGCGTCTGATGTTTATTAAGATACGTGAAAAAACACTAAACAGTACATCAGGCAGAAGAAGCTCACAGTTCGAACTTATATCAACTGTGCGCAATAAGATATATAGCAGACCTTATGAACAGCGCAGTGTGGACAGTACAGCACATGAAGTCCGCATGAGCCGTTCGGCTTTTCAGCACGCTTATAAAAAGCACTTTGGCATGACCTTTATCGAAGACCTTGTAAAGAGCAGAGTTAGCTATGCGAAGATGCTTCTCTCAACTACCAACATGAACATAACCGACATTTCAACAAGCAGCGGATACCATAGTTATGTTCACTTTGCAAGGCAGTTCAAGGAGCAGACAGGCTATACTCCGTCTGAATACCGCAAAAAAGCACAAAATGTTACATAACGTGCTCGATTTGTTATTGCATTTGCTTGCACGTTTTGTTACAATTAGTGTATAAATTGTGACTAATGTCACGGAATGAGAGGGAATGTAATGAAAAAGCACAATTTCAGAAGATGTGTAGCAGTTTTTGCTGCTTGCACGATCATGGCATCAGCTCTTCCTGTTGTTTCTGCTCCTGTTTCAGCTGCAGGAAACATCATCAAGAACTCGACATTTGAAACTGGTACATCAGGATGGGGCACTTACAAAGAAAGCGGAGGAAAATGTTCGCTCACAACAGAGGATGGTAAGCTTGCACTGAAGATCACTTCTGTCGGTAAGCTCAACTATGCTGTTCAGCTCAACTATGATATCATTCCGCTTTACAAGAACGGAGTTTATCGTTTTAAGTACGATATATCAAGCACCGTTGATCGTTACGTAGAGGGCATGATCCAGCAGAACGGCGGCAAATATCAGGCATACACATGGAAGGGACTCCAGATATCATCAACTCCTCAGACAGTGGACTATGAGTTCACAATGGAGGAAGATACTGATATCATGGCTAAAATGTGTTTCAACTGCGGATTGCAGGAGAAGGATCCTGAGCTTGGTGAGCACACTATCTACCTTGACAACGTTTCTCTTGAACTTGTTGACGACAGCAAGGTTGACTATTCAGCTGACAAGCCTTATGAGAATGATATCAATATCAATCAGGTAGGCTACAGGACAAATGCTCCGAAGATCGCTGTTTTCAGAAACGTTGAATCAGCAGGAACATTTGAGGTCGTTAATGCTGATACAAATGTAAGTGTTTATACAGGACAGCTTGAAGGTCCTGTAAGCAATTCAGGTGCAAACGAGACAAACTATAAGGGCGATTTCTCAAAGGTAACTGCTCCTGGAAAATATTACATCAAGTGCAGCGGGCTTGATAATTCATATACTTTCGCTATCGGCGACAATGTTTACGGAAATCTTCTTGACGATTCTGTAAAGATGCTTTACTTACAGCGCTGTGGTGTTGCAGTAGAGGGCGGAAAATTCAGTCACCCTGCTTGCCACACTTCAATGGCAACTGTTTACGGCACAAGTGATAAGATAGACGTTTCAGGCGGCTGGCACGATGCAGGTGACTACGGAAGATATGTGGTTCCTGGCGCAAAGGCTGTAGCTGATATTCTTTATGCTTACAGTGCTGCACCTTCACTCTACAGTGACAGCATTGGTATCCCCGAGAGCGGAAACGGCGTAGCTGATATTCTTGACGAAGCACGTTTCGAGCTTGAGTGGATGAAGAAGATGCAGAGAAGCGACGGCGGCGTATACCATAAGGTAAGCTGCGCAAACTTCCCTGGATTTATAATGCCTGAAAAGGAAACAGGTGAGCTTATAGTAACTCCTGTTTCTTCAACAGCAACTGCTGATTTCTGTGCTTCTATGGCTCTTGCATATGAGTTCTACAAGGACGTTGACAGCACATTTGCTGCTGACTGTCTCGACCGTGCAAAGAAGTCTTGGGATTATCTCAAGCAGAATCCTGATTTCAACTTCAAGAATCCTATTGATATAGTTACAGGTGATTACGGCGATAAGACTGACAAGGACGAGCGCTACTGGGCAGCTATCCAGATGTACCGTGCAACAGGCGACAGCAAGTATATCAGTGATGTAAGCAGAGCTTTGAGCGGACTTGACTGGTCAACAGTTGGCGATTATGGTAATATCGCTATCCTTACGATGAAGGATCCCGATGTTAATTCTGCAGTATATAAAAATGCTAAGCAGGAGATAATTTCTCAGGCAGATAAATTTGTAAGCAGAGCTAAGGGAACAGGCTATGGTGTAGCACTCTCTACATTCAACTGGGGCAGCAATATGACAGTTGCAAATGCAGGTATCGTTCTTGGTCTTGCATATCAGCTTACAGGCGATACAGCTTACCTCAATGCTGCTGACGGACAGCTTGACTATCTCCTTGGCACAAATCCTCTTGGAACAAGCTTTGTGACAGGCTATGGTGAAGTTTCGCCTCAGAATCCTCACCACAGACCTTCTATTGCAGCAGGCGAAGCAATGAAGGGTATGCTGGTTGGCGGTGTAAACTCAGCACTTGAAGACAGTGCTGCAAAGGCATACTGTGCAGATGCACCTGCTTACAAGTGCTACATCGACAACAGCGAGAGCTATTCAACAAACGAGATCACAATTTATTGGAATTCTCCGCTTACATATCTGCTCACACTTACAGACGGCGCAGCATCATCACAGCAGCCTGTAGTAACACCTCCTACACCTTCGGGCGTAACCAAATGGGGCGATGCTAACTGCGACGGCGATGTTGATATGTCTGACGTTGTACTTGTAATGCAGTCGCTTGCTAATCCTAACAAGTACGGTGTTAACGGTACAAACACAGACCATATAACAGCACAGGGCGTTGCAAATGCTGACGTTTACGAGAACGGCACTAACCTTACAGGAAATGATGCTGTTTCTATCCAGAAGTATCTCCTTGGACTTGCTGATCTTCCTGAGTCATATGCAACTCAGCCTGTAGTTACAACTACTGCTCAGCCTGCAACAACAACAACTACTACCACAACAACTACTACAAGCAAAACGACTACAACTACAACAAGCGCAACAACTACTACCACAAATGCTCCGAGTGTAAATCTCCCGTTCCCTGACAAGGGCACACCTATGAACACTCGCGCAACAATGGTATCTGATTTCCGTACAGGAAAGGGCGGCGACTTCTTTGCATCTAACGGCTGGACAAACGATAAGCCTTTTGATTGCTGGTGGTATGAGCGCAATGCAGTTATTAAGAATGGTCTCCTTGAGCTCAGCATAGACCAGAAGTGGACAGATGACAAAAATCCAAACTGGAATCCACGCTATTCAGGCGGTGAGTTCCGTACAAATAACTTCTATCACTACGGCTACTATGAGACATCTATGCAGGCTATAAAGAATGACGGTGTTGTATCTTCATTCTTCACCTATACAGGTGAGTCTGACAAGAATCCTTGGGATGAGATAGATATCGAGATCCTCGGCAAGGACACAACTAAGGTACAGCTCAACTATTACACAAATGGTCAGGGCAAACACGAAAAGATGATCGATCTCGGATTTGATGCATCACAGGAATTCCACACATATGGATTTGACTGGCAGCCTGACCACATTACATGGTATATCGACGGAAAGGCTGTTCACACAGCTTATGATAATATACCACGTACAGCAGGCAAGATCATGATGAATGCATGGCCTGGTCTTACAGTTGATGACTGGCTCAAGGCATTCAATGGTAAAACACCTCTTGTTGCGCGTTATCAGTGGGTAACATACAATAAGCAATAATTGGTGAATGAAATTGTAAATATCTTTCCATTATACATTAGTCAAGGGCGGTACAAAAAGTACCGCCCTTCGGCTTTTGTATGCACAAAAAGCTGCGGATAAACCGCAGCTTTTGCTTTAATTATGGTCAGATATCTTATAAAGCGTCTTGAATTCCGTAGGAGTGCAGTTTTTAGCCTTTTTGAAAGCACGGTTGAAGGTGGTAAGGCTTGCAAATCCTGCTCTCATAGCAACTTCTGTTACCGAAAGGTTTGGATCAATGAGCAGACGCTCGGCAGCTTTTATTCGCTTGCTGTTGATATACTGGATATACGAAACGTGGTTATATTTCTTAAAAATACGGGAGAAATGATATTTGCTGTAACCTGCGATAGAAGCGATCTTTTCAAGAGGTATCTCGTACATATAGTTCTGATTGATGTACTTCATGACCATACCAAATTTTCTCGTATCATCGCGTCCTGTAGCATCATTTGCGAATATATCGGCAGCCTGTGTGAGCTGATATTCTCTGACAGCAGTAAGCATTTTTATTAAATATATGTAGATCTTGACATCTGCAAGTGAAGATTTTGAATAGTATTCGGAGTAAATATCAAGTATACTTTTGCGCGAAAGAATATACAATTCCTTGCTGACATCAGGTGTGATATGGAATGCTGATGAAAAAACAGGTACTATAGCTTCAAGAGCCGGTACATCGCTGAGTATACTGTTATTGCACTGGAATATTATCCTTCGTCCTTCCTGTGCAGGCATCGAGTGGAGCTCGCCTGGGGGGATAATGATTATCTCCTTTTCGTTTAAATGATAATCTACGCCGCCTGATGTTACGGTGAACCCGTTATGCAAGGGGATGATGATTTCTACGGCGTTATGCCAGTGAGTAGGATATTCCTCGATTTCATCATTGTCATAAAGCATTACGAAACGTTGATTTTCGTATTCAACAGTCTCGTAATCGCCCGATAGATTCTTAATCATGATTAGCCTCCTTGACCAAAAATTGTTGTGAATTTTATGTCAATGTTCATAATTTTCCGTGGTTTATATAGCAATTATACACCATTACGATAATATTTGTAAAGGGGATTTAAAGAATTTGTGCAATCTTAGCAATTCTTGATTAAACAGCCGCAATAATTGATTAGTATAAATTGACGGAGTGTTATATAATAGCAATAGAGCAAACGAAAGGTGATGTGTAATGTCAATAAAATGCTACGAAACTGATTATAAAAACTATGGAAAGTGTCTGTGCCTTGATAATGGCGAAATAAAGCTTATCGCTACTATTGAAGTAGGTCCGAGAATAGTTTTTTTCGGTTTTACCGACGGGGAAAACGTTCTGTTTGAGGACGTTGACAGGAATTTCTATGAGATAAACAACGGCTACGGCGTATGGTATGCATACGGCGGACACAGATTATGGAGTGCTCCGGAAGTCATGCCTGAAACTTATCTTCCTGATAATTCAAAAGTCGAAGCAATTTTTGATAATGGCACACTCACTCTTACGCCTCCGAAAACTGTATTTGGCAAGCAGTTCCAATTGATCATTAAGATGGACGAAAGCAACTCGGTAACCATTGAAAACAAGATCACTAATTGCTCTGATAAGCCTGCGGAGTTTGCGCCCTGGTCCGTAACAGGACTTGCGGTGGGCGGAACCGAGATCATTCCTCTTTGCAGAGATGACAAAGGTTTCCTGCCAAACAGAACTATGTCGCTGTGGAGCTATTCAGATGTAAAAGACGAAAGATTCACACTAACCGATAAGTACGTTCTGCTAAAACAGGATCCCAAGATCAAGAAACCTTTCAAGGCTGGTTTTAATGTTACGGGAAAGCAGATATTGTATATAAATGGAAAGAACATTTTCAGAATGTGCTTCGATGAGTATACTAAGACAGAATATCCTGATTTTTGCTGTAACTTTGAAACTTACACAAACGCCATTTTCCTTGAATGTGAGCTGCTCGGCGAGCTGAGACCTTATCAGCCCGGTGAGACAGCATCAATAACGGAAAAATGGGAGCTCAGTACGACCGACTGGGCAACAGAAAAGGTCATAGAGGAATTTGTAAGTAAAATTTGATTGATTGAAAGGGGAATGCTTATGGAAAAGTACAGGGACGAAGCATTGTCCGCACTTGAGAGAGCCGAAGATCTTACAGACAGATTGTCAGTAGAGGAACAGGCAGAGCAGCTCAAGTATGACGCTCCAAGCGTGGAGAGACTGGGGATACCTGCTTACAACTGGTGGAGTGAAGGACTTCACGGTGTAGCAAGAGCAGGAACAGCTACTATGTTCCCACAGACTATAGGTCTTGCGGCAATGTTTGATGATGAAGCTGTACAGAAGGCCGGAGAAATAACTTCTGTTGAAGCACGAGCAAAGTATAATGAATATTCCGCTCACGAAGATCGTGACATATATAAAGGACTCACGCTCTGGTCACCGAATATCAATATATTCCGTGATCCGAGATGGGGAAGAGGTCAGGAGACCTACGGAGAAGATCCGTTCCTTACAACTCGTCTGGGAGTTGCTTATACAAAGGGACTTCAGGGTGACGGAAAGGTTCTCAGAGTAGCTGCCTGTGCAAAGCATTTTGCAGTACACAGCGGGCCTGAGGCTACAAGACATGAGTTTGACGCAAAGTCAAACATGAAGGACATGACAGAAACTTATACAGCAGCTTTTGAAGCTCTCGTAAAAGAGGCTAAGGTAGAAAGTGTCATGGGTGCTTACAACCGTGTAAACGGTGAGCCTGCCTGTGCAAGCAAGTTCCTTATGGGCAAGCTTGACGAATGGGGCTTTGACGGACACTTTGTATCAGACTGCTGGGCAATAAGAGATTTCCACACAAATCACGGTGTGACAAAGACCGCTCCCGAGTCTGCTGCACTGGCATTAAAGACAGGCTGCAATCTCAACTGCGGTAATACATATCTCCACCTTCTCAGTGCTTTCAATGAAGGACTTATAAATGAGAATGATCTCAGAGAGTCCTGTGTAAAGCTTATGAGAACAAGGGTAAGACTTGGTATGTTTGACAAGTCCACAGAATATGATGATCTTGATTATGATATCGTATCCTGCGATGAGCACAAGGCGTTCTCACTTAAATGCTCGGAACGTTCAATGGTGCTCCTGAAAAACAATGGTATCCTGCCGCTGGACGGCAGCAAATACAAGACTATCGGAGTTATCGGACCGAATGCCGACAGCGTTCCCGCACTTGAGGGCAACTACAACGGCAGGGCTGACGAGTACGTAACATTCCTTAATGGAATACGCGAGGCTCACAGCGGAAGAGTCATCTACTCCGAGGGAAGTCACCTTTATAAGGACAGATGCATGGGACTTGCTCTTCCTGACGACAGACTTTCAGAGGCTGCAATAATCGCAGAGCACTCAGATGTAGTCGTTCTTTGCGTAGGTCTTGATGCAACTATCGAAGGTGAAGAAGGAGATACAGGAAACGAATTCTCCTCAGGCGACAAGATCGACCTCAGACTTCCCGAGTCACAGAGAAAGCTTGTTAAGACGGTAATGGCTGTAGGAAAGCCCGTCATCATAGTAACTGCCGCAGGCAGTGCGATAAATGTGGAAGCCGACTGCGACGCGCTCATTCAGGCGTGGTATCCCGGTCAGCTTGGAGGAAGAGCACTTGCGAATATACTTTTCGGCAAGGTATCACCTTCGGGAAAGCTTCCCGTAACATTCTATGAGGACGCTTCAAAGCTGCCCGACTTCTCGGATTACAGCATGAAGGACCGTACTTACAGATATGCCAAGGGCAATATACTTTACCCCTTTGGCTTCGGACTTACTTACTCCGAAACAGAATGTTCGGAGCTGTCCTTTAAAGACGGCGTAGCTTCTGTAAAGATCACAAATACAGGCAGCCGTGCAACAGAGGACGTAGTCCAGTTTTATATTAAAGGTTATTCGGAGAACGCAGTTCCCAACCATAGTCTTTGCGGTTTCAAGAGAGTTGCTCTTGAAGTTGGCGAGAGCAAGACCGTACAGGTCACTCTCCCCGAAAGAGCTTTCATGGCTGTAAACGACAACGGAGAATGGGTAAAGGAAGGCAGCGAATTCACCCTCTACGCAGGAACATCGCAGCCCGACCAGTTAAGTGAAAAGCTTAACGGAAAAAAATGCACTACTCTGAAAATAAATGTCTAATGGAGGATAAAATGGAATTTTTCAAGAATATCGGTAAGATCGAGTATAAGGGCAAGGACAGTACAGACCCTCTCTCATTCAAGTACTACAATCCCGATGAGATCATCAATGGCAAGAAGATGCGTGACCACCTCAAGTTTGCTCTTTCATGGTGGCACACAATGGGCGGCGACGGAACAGATATGTTCGGCTGCGGCACAACAGACAAGTCATGGGGACAGGCTGATCCTGCTGCAAGAGCTAAGGCTAAGGTAGATGCAGCTAAGGAGATCATGGATAAGCTTTCAATTGATTACTACTGCTTCCACGATCGTGACCTTTCTCCTGAGTACGGCAACTTAAAGGAAACAAATGCACAGCTCGATATCGTTACAGATTATATGAAGTCTGTAATGGGCGACAAGAAGTGCCTCTGGGGTACAGCTAAGTGCTTCGATCACCCAAGATTTATGCACGGTGCAGGTACTTCACCATCAGCTGACGTATTTGCATTTTCAGCAGCACAGATAAAGAAGGCTCTTGAGTCTACAGTAAAGCTCGGCGGTAACGGATATGTATTCTGGGGCGGCCGTGAAGGTTATGAAACACTTCTCAACACTGATATGGGTCTTGAACTCGACAACATGGCTCGTCTTATGAAGATGGCAGTTGAGTACGGACGTTCGATCGGTTTCAATGGGGATTTCTACATCGAGCCAAAGCCAAAGGAGCCTACAAAGCACCAGTATGACTTTGACACAGCTACTGTTCTGGGCTTCCTCAGAAAGTACGGTCTTGATAAGGACTTCAAGATGAACATCGAAGCTAACCACGCTACACTTGCTCAGCACACATTCCAGCATGAGCTCCGTGTATCAAGAGACAACGGTGTATTCGGTTCTATCGACGCTAACCAGGGCGATCCGCTCCTCGGCTGGGATACAGACCAGTTCCCGACAAACATCTACGACACAACAATGTGTATGTACGAAGTAATCAAGGCTGGCGGCTTCACAAACGGCGGTCTCAACTTTGACGCTAAGGCTCGCAGAGGCAGCTTCACACCTGAGGATATCTTCTACAGCTATATCGCAGGTATGGACGCATTCGCACTCGGTTTCAGAGCAGCTCTCAAGCTCATCGAGGACGGACGTATCGACAAGTTTGTTGACGACAGATATGCTTCATGGAAGTCAGGTATCGGTGCAGATATCATCGCTGGCAAGGCTGATTTCGCATCACTTGAAAAGTATGCTCTCGAAAAGGGAGAGGTTACAGCTTCACTCTCAAGCGGCAGACAGGAGATGCTTGAGTCTATCGTTAATAATGTTCTTTTCAGTCTGTAAGACTGAACAATATTAAAAACATTTTTTATTTGGAGGTCAAGAAAAATGAAAAAAGCAAGAGTATTATCGGTCATTTCAGCACTCGCTCTTCTCGCTTCTTCAGCTATGGTAAGCTGTGGTAAGGAGAAAGAAAGCTCAAGCGGCGGTACAACAACCAAGGAGGGTAAGACAGTCATCAAGCTCATGTCCTTTACTAAGGAAGTTATCAACATGACAAAGATGTACTTCGATACACACCCTGAATTCGCTGAAAAGTATGAGTTAAAGGTTACAGAGATCCCGACAACTGAAGGACAGTATCAGCCTGCTCTCGACCAGGCACTCTCAGGCGGCGGAGAAGATGCTCCTGACTTCTACTGTGCAGAGGCTGCTTTCGTTCTGAAGTATACACAGGGCGATGCTGCAGGATTTGCTTGCCCATACGAAGAGCTCGGTATCGACGTTGAGAACAAGATCAAGGAAGCTGAAATCGCTCCTTACTCAGTAGAAATCGGCAGAAACCCTGAGGGTAAGGTAGTTGGTCTTGGTTACCAGGCTACAGGTGGTGCATTCATCTACAGACGTTCAGTAGCTAAGGATGCATTCGGTACAGACGATGTTGCAGAAGTAGAGAAGCAGATCGGTGCAGGTTCAGGCGACTGGGATCAGTTCTTCAAGTGCGCTGATGACCTCAAGAAGAAGAATATCGCTATCATCTCAGGTGACGGTGACCTCTGGCACGCAGTTGAGAACAGCTCAGACACAGGTTGGGTTGTAAACGGTGCTCTCAATATCGATCCTAAGCGTGAGGCATTCCTCGATCTTTCTAAGCAGCTCAAGGATAATGGATACCACAACGATACTCAGGACTGGCAGGACGGCTGGTTCGCAGATATGAAGGGCGAAGGTGAAAAGCCAGTTCTCGGCTTCTTCGGTCCTGCATGGCTCATCAACTACTCACTGAAGGACAACTGCGGCGGTAAAAAGCCAGGCGAAGGCACATACGGCGACTGGGCAGTTTGCCAGCCACCTGTAGGTTTCTTCTGGGGCGGTACATGGCTCATTGCTAACAAGGATTCAAAGAACAAGGATGCTGTTGGTAAGATCATTGAGTGGGTAACTCTCGATACATCTGAGGACGGTCTACAGTACAAGTGGGCTAACGGTACATTTGATCCTGAAAACCCAACTAAGGACGTTGTAGCTTCAAATGTTGTTATGGCTAAGTCTGACGGTAAGGTTGAAATCCTTGGCGGTCAGGATATGTTTGAAGTATATCAGAAGGCTAACACATTCGCTAAGGGCGATAACCTCACTCAGTACGATGAGGGTATCAACAGTGCTTGGCGTGATCAGGTTCGTCAGTACACTGGCGGAGCTAAGACAAGAGATGCAGCTATCAAGGACTTCAAGCAGGCTGTAGGCGATACATTTGACATTAAAGTAGACTAATATTTCCCCTATAAGCAGTACCGCTTCTGCGGTACTGCTTATAAATAAAAAGGAGGTTTGCGGCTTTGAAAACGAAGCTCAAGGGTATTAGTTATTCAAAATACGGATATCTCTTTAGTATTCCTTTTGTTGTTGCATTTTTGATTTTTACGCTGTATCCTACTATTTTTACAGCGACTCTCGGTTTTACTGATCGTAAAGGACTTATACAGGAAAATTATCATTTCTTAAAAAGTGACATCTTCCAGAATTTTAGGGATGTTTTAGAAAATGAATCCTTTAAACAATCTCTGAAGAATACGATACTTATCTGGGTAATGAACTTTATTCCCCAGATAACAATTGCTCTTCTGCTGACTGCCTGGTTTACCTCGCACAGTAATGAGATTAAAGGTAAAGGTTTCTTTAAAGTAGTATTCTATATGCCGAACATCATTACTGCTGCAACAGTTGCGATTCTGTTTAAAGCTATCTTCAGCTATCCAAAGGGACCTATGAACGATCTTCTCGTAACATCAGGCCTTCTGGATAAAGAATTTTTCTTTACTAACAGCCGTACAGCGGCAAGACTTATTGTTGCCTTTATCCAGTTCTGGACATGGTACGGAAATACTATGATCGTACTTGTTTCGGGCGTACTCGGTATCAGCCCTGACATTTACGAAGCAGCAGAGATCGACGGAGCGAACGGTGTTCAGACCTTCTTCCGTATTACAATACCTAACTTAAAGACAGTTTTATTGTATACACTTGTAACAAGCCTTGTAGGTGGTTTGAATATGTACGACATACCTAAGGTATTCCTTGACGGTGGTCCTGACAGTGCAACCCTTACAACCAGTGTATTCATTTATAAACAGGCATTTGCAGGAAGCTATATCTATAACAGAGCGGCTGCCGCAAGTATGCTCATGTGGCTTGTAATTGTAATCTGCTCGGCAGTATTGTTCTACGTAATGCGCGATAAGGACGAGATCAAGATGAATAAGCAGATCAAGAAAGCAAAGAAAGAGGCCAGAATGGCTGCGAAAGGAGGAGTAAACGAATGGCGTCTGTAAATAACGGAAGTGCTAAGAATATAGCATTTAAAACATCCGCTTACATATTTTGTGGACTCCTTACTATACTGAGCCTTCTGCCTTTCATAATCATGATAGTAAATGCAACAAGAAGTACTCCTCAGATCCAGAGCCACGCTCTGTCGCTGATACCTTCAAAGTTCCTCTTTAAAAACTATGCGTGCTTTGCAGGAAGAGACTTTAGACCTTTTCTTGGCTTTAAAAACTCTCTTATAATTTCTTGCGGTTCCACATTATGTACTATCTATTTCTCAACTATGACAGCCTTTGCACTTGTTGCATATGACTGGAAACTCAGAAAACCGTTCTTTACAGTTATTATGGCTGTACTTATGATACCTGCACAGGTAACATCGATCGGTTTCTATCAGTTCATGCATAACGTTGGCTGGCTCAACAGCTATCTCCCACTTATACTTCCTTCTATCGCAGCACCTACAGTTGTGTTCTTTATGAGGCAGTATATGATCCCTTCACTTCCTATGGAAATTCTTCAGTCAGCAAGAATTGACGGCGCAGGTGAGTTCAGGATCTTTAACCAGATAGTTCTCCCGATGATGAAGCCTGCTATGGCTACACAGGCAATATTTGCATTCGTTGCCTCATGGAACCAGCTGTTCCTGCCACAGGTACTTCTTTCATCAGATAAGGATAAGTATACAATGCCTATGATGGTAAGTCTCCTTAACGGTGACTCATACAAGACCGAAATGGGTGCTGTATATCTTGGACTTCTTCTTACAGTCATTCCGCTCCTCGTTGTATACTTCCTGCTTTCAAAACACATCATCGCAGGTGTTGCACTTGGCGGCGTTAAGGGCTGATGTATTCTTCAAGTTATCACATTTTTCTTTCTTAAATCTTAGAGGGCTGTTCCGCAAGGAGCAGTCCTCTTTGTTTTTGCTGATAATATTTGCTTAGACCTTGCATTTAAAGAAAAAACGTGGTATAATTAATCTATTAATACATGACACGGAGGAACACTATAATGTTATCTGATATCGAAATCGCACAGAGTGCTGAAATGAAGCGTATCACAGAGATTGCAGCGGATCTCGGCATTGCTGAAGAGGATATAGAACCCTACGGACATTACAAGGCTAAGCTTTCAGAGGCTCTTTATTCCAAGCTTGCAGATAAAGAGGACGGAAAGCTCATACTTGTTACAGCTATAAATCCTACTCCCGCAGGTGAGGGCAAGACTACTATCAGTACAGGTCTTGCTGATGCAATGCGCAGGATAGGCAAAAAGTCAGTGCTTGCGCTGAGAGAGCCTTCTCTCGGACCTGTTTTTGGTATGAAGGGCGGCGCAGCAGGCGGCGGATATGCACAGGTAGTTCCAATGGAGGACATCAATCTCCATTTTACAGGTGATATGCACGCTATAACAGCTGCAAATAATCTGCTCTGCGCAATGATAGACAATCATCTCCAGCAGGGCAATGTATTACAGATAGACCAGCGCAGGATAATGTTCAAACGCTGTATGGATATGAACGACCGTGCGCTGAGAAATATACTCATCGGACTTGGCGGCAAGGCTAACGGTATCCCCCGTGAGGACGGCTTCAATATAACAGTTGCATCTGAGGTAATGGCAATACTTTGTCTCGCTTCCGATATCGCAGACTTAAAGGAAAGACTGGGAAATATCCTCGTTGCATATAATCTCAACGGTGAGCCTGTATACGCTAAGGATTTAGGCTGTACAGGTGCTATGACAGCTCTCCTCAAGGACGCTCTCAAGCCTAACCTTGTACAGACTCTTGAAAATACCCCTGCATTTATCCACGGCGGACCTTTTGCAAATATCGCTCACGGCTGCAATTCTCTCAGAGCTACAAAGCTTGCGCTGAAGCTTGGCGACTATGTTGTAACTGAGGCAGGATTCGGTTCTGACCTGGGTGCCGAGAAGTTCCTCGATATCAAGTGCCGTATAGGCGGACTTGCTCCGTCATGTGTAGTTATCGTTGCTACAATAAAGGCTCTTAAATATAACGGCGGAGTTCAGAAGCAGGACCTTGCAAAGGAAAATATGTGGGCACTTGAAAAGGGCATTGAGAACCTGAGAACTCACATCGAGAATATGCATAAGTATCATGTACCTGTAGTTGTTGCTATAAACAGATTTGCTACAGATACAGACGAAGAAGTTAAATTCGTACAGAGCTTCTGCGCTGATATGGGTGTTGAAGTTTCAATGTGCGAGGTATTCGCAAAGGGCGGAGAAGGCGGAAAGGATCTTGCACAGAAGGTATGCGAGACTATCGACCTTGTAAGCGATAACGAATTCAAGCCCATTTACGATACTCACGCTACTATCAAGGATAAGGTAGAGAAGATAGCTAAGGAAATATACCGCGCTGAGGGAGTAGTATTCACACCTCAGGCTGAAAAGGCTATCAAGGAGATCGAGAGCATCGGTTTCTGGGATCTTCCTATATGTGTAGCAAAGACACAGTATTCACTTTCCGATAATCCTAATCTCCTCGGAAAGCCAAAGAACTTCAAGATAACAGTCCGCGACGCACGTCTTTCATCAGGTGCGGGATTTGTTGTAATATACACAGGTGATATCCTTACAATGCCGGGACTTCCTAAAGCTCCTGCTGCACTGAATATCGACTGCGACAATAACGGCTGTATCACAGGACTTTTCTGATATGAAGATAATAACTCATTCACCGCAGGAGACTATTGATGCAGCGCAGAAGCTGGGCGGTCTCCTCAAAGCGGGAGATATGATAGCATATAAGGGCGGACTTGGTGCAGGAAAGACAACCTTCACACGAGGTCTTGCCATTGGCATGGGACTTGGCGACAGCGTTACTTCGCCTACCTTTGCCCTTGTAAATGAGTACCGCGGAGAGGATATCACTCTCTACCACTTCGATATGTACCGCATAAACTCCGAGGATGACCTTGAGTCTACGGGATTTTACGATTATCCTTTCGAGGATAATGTTGCGGCTGTTGAGTGGTCTGAGAATATCGACGATTTTCTCCCGAAGGATACTATTTACGTTACAATAAACAGCATTGGTGAAAACGACAGAGAAATTATAATTGAGGACGGTGGAAGATTTGCTGCTGCTTGGGATTGATACATCGGGAAAGACAGCTTCCGCAGCACTTTTCGATTCTGAGACTGAGCTTTTTCTTGCTCAGAGCACAGTATATACCCAAAAGACACATTCGCAGGTCATAATGCCTATGGTCAAGGACGTTCTTGCACAGGCAGGAAAGGAGCTTTCCGACCTTGACGGCATAGCTGCTGCAAATGGACCCGGTTCGTATACGGGACTCCGTATCGGCGTTGCAGCTGTAAAAGCACTCAGCTTCGGTCTGGGAGTAAAATGCTGCGGCGTATCTACTCTTCTGGGACTTGCCTGCAACAATCTTGCCTATAAGGGACATATATGTGCCATAATGAAGGCAAGGGGAGAGCTTGTCTACACCTGTACCTACAAGAGCGACGGCTACTGCGTGGAACAGGTCACTGAGGAGCAGATAATATCCCGTGACGAGCTTGCGGAGTATCTTGCACTCAATGTTAAGGAAGCACTGCTCTGCGGAGACGGTGCTGCTGAATTCTATAATACATATAATTCTCCTGCATTCATTATAGCACCCCCTCAGGGCAGGTTACAGAGTGCTGTGGGAGTATGTCTCGCAGGAGTTTCAAGAAAGCTTGCAGAGCCCGAAGAGCTGGAGGTATCCTATTTACAGAAGGTAAAGGCTGAAAAGGATCTGGAAGCAAAAAATAAATAATAACAATGGAGATGTTTAAGATGATAGCTATTGGCTGTGACCACGCTGGTGTGGAAATGAAAAAGGCAGTTATCGAAGCTCTTTCCGAAAAGGGCTTTGAGTTCAAGGACATGGGCACTGACGGTGAACCATGTGACTACCCTGTAATGGCAGAAAAGGTATGTAACGAAGTACTTGCAGGCAACTGCGAAAAGGGCATACTCATCTGCGGAACAGGTATAGGAATGTCGATTGCCGCAAACAAGATAAACGGCATCAGAGCTGCACTGTGTGCTGATTCATTCTCAACACGCTTCACACGCCTGCACAACAATACAAATGTTATGTGCATGGGCGCAAGGACTCTCGGACAGGGACTTGCCTGTGAGCTTGCAGAGATATTCCTTACTACGGGCTTTGAGGGCGGTCGTCATCAGAGACGAATCGACCTTATAACCGAGATAGAAAAGAAAAACTGAAAGGGGCTGTTAAATATGGCAGAATTACACATCATAGACCATCCGCTGGTACAGCATAAAATATCTCTTCTGAGAGATAAGAACACAGGTACAAAGGAATTCCGTGAGCTGGTATCGGAAATAGCAATGTTTATATGCTATGAGGCTACAAGAGACCTTCCGCTGAAGGAGATAGAGCTTGAAACTCCTCTTGCAGTTGCAAAGACAAAGATAATCTCGGGCAGAAAGCTTGCTTTCATTCCTATACTCCGTGCAGGACTTGGCATGATAGACGGTGTAACAACACTTGTTCCTGCTGCTAAGATAGGTCACATCGGACTTTTCCGCGATCCTGACACCAAGGCACCTATAAAGTATTATTCAAAGCTTCCTGACGATATTGAGGAGCGTGATGCTATTATAGTTGACCCTATGCTGGCAACAGGCAACTCGGCAATTGCAGCAATTACAGAGCTGAAAAATCTTGGCGTAAAGCATATCAAGTTCATGTGCATCATCTGCTCACCTGAGGGCGTTAAGGCAGTACAGACTGCTCACCCTGATGTTGAGATATACGCAGGTGTAATGGACGAGAGACTCAACGAGGATAAGTACATCGTTCCCGGCGTTGGTGACGCAGGCGACCGTATCTTCGGTACAAAATAAGGTTTTAGAGAGAGCCGCAGGCACTTGAAATATGTCTTCGGCTCTCTTTTTATAAGAAATGGTGAATGACATTATGGCAGATGTAATTGATATAACTCCCGAAAATAAAGGGAAAACGGAGATATTCACCGCACTTTCCGAGCCGCAGCTTCTGCACTATTTCGAGCCTGAGGGCGGACTCTTCGTTGCGGAAAGTCCCAAGGTCATAGAACGGGCACTTAACGGTGGATACGAGCCCTATGCCATGCTTATGGAGCATAAGGACATAGACGGACAGATGAGGGATATACTTGCACGATGCGGCGATGTACCTGTTTATACGGGAGAATTTGACGAGATAACTGAGCTTACGGGCTTCAAGCTCATACGCGGTGCGCTTTGTGCGTTCAGACGCAGAGAGCTGCCCACAGTCAGTGATATATGCGGAAACGCAAGGAGAGTAGCTGTGCTGGAGAACGTTGTGAATCCTACAAATGTGGGAGCTATCTTCCGTTCCGCAGCAGCTCTTAATATGGACGCTGTGCTGCTTACTCCTGCCTGCTCAGACCCACTGTACAGGCGTTCTTCAAGGGTCAGCATGGGAACGGTCTTTCAGATACCGTGGACTTATCTCGACAGCGACAGAGACTACCCTCAGCAGCTCCGTGAGCTTGGCTTTAAAACGGCTGCTATGGCACTCAGCGATGACTCGGTAAGTATAGACGCTCCCGAGCTTGCAGCTGAGAAAAAGCTTGCCATAGTCCTTGGAACTGAGGGTGAGGGCCTTGCTGACAAGACGGTTGCGGACTGCGACTATACAGTGAAGATACCCATGTCACATGAGGTGGACTCCCTTAACGTAGCGGCTGCAAGCGCAGTTGCTTTCTGGCAGCTTGGCAGATAAGACAGCTTTGATATGACATCGTAAACGGCATAATAAACAATAAAACTTTAATATCCGAGGAGGTCAATATGAAAAAGTTTAAATGGGGCATTATCGGTACAGGCAAGATAGCCCACACATTCGCTACAGCACTTAAACATGACGAGAATGCACAGCTCTGCGGAGTCGCTTCCAGAACGGCAGAAAAGGCTGAGTCATTCGCAAAGGAGTTCGGGTTTGAGAAGAGCTACGGCAGCTATAAGGAGTTCGCCGAGCAGAGCGATGCTGAGATAGTTTATATAGCTACTCCAATGTCATCACACTTCGATGATGCAGTATTATGCCTTGAAAACGGCAAGAACGTGCTTTGTGAGAAGTCCCTAACCGTACACGCAAAGGAGACAAAGGAGCTTCTTGCACTTGCAGAGAAAAAGGGACTTTTCTTCATGGAAGCCATGTGGATGAAGTGCAGACCTGTGTACAGGAAGATGAAAGAGTGGATAGCTTCGGGACAGATAGGTGAGATAGAGTACATAAAGGCTGATTTCAGCAACTATATCTCATATGACCCAAATGACAGGCTTTTCCGAGAGGACTGCGGAGGCGGCTGTCTGCTTGATTTAGGTGTGTATCCGATGACTCTTGCACATGACCTGCTTGGTATGCCTGATGAGATAGTATACGATGCTCATATGCGCTACGGAGTGGATATAAGCAACTCCATAAGGCTTCGCTATAAAAACGGTGCATTTGTTTCTGCTGACAACGGCTTTGAGGTACAGCTCAGCAACAATGCGGTAATATCGGGAAGCAAGGGCTATATCATTCTCGGGAACTGGTTCCACTGCACCTGCGAGGGAACACTTTACAGCAAGGACGGAAAAGAGATAGAAAGGTTCGTACACCCTGATGCAATAAACGGCTATGAGTACGAGGTCGAGGAAGTACACAGCTGTCTCGAAAAGGGGCTGAAAGAGAGTCCACTCATTCCACACAGCGACACTATCGCCGTCATGGAATTAATGGACAGACTCCGTGAATTAAGCCGTTAGCCTGTAGGGGCGTGTTCCGCGCGCCCGTGTATGCCTTACGATGCAAATTACATTAGCGTACTGTAGGGGACGGCGTCCTCGACGTCCCGCAAATTACGCATAAACTAAAAATGAAACGCTGTAGGGATGCGCATTGCGCGTCCGAAAACATACAACATCAATCATAGAAAGGACGACCAAGGGTCGTCCTTTTTGTTTACGTACCAACAGAAAAAAATACGTAATTGACGGGCGAGCGGAACTCGCCCCTACACATAGCTACAGCTAAGAGCTAACGGCTAAGAGCTAAGTTTCGGTTGATTTATTGAGGAAAACGTGGTATAATAGGAGTAACAAAAAATGAGGAGTTAAACATATGGCTGTAAATGATATAAACAGAATGAAAGAGCTTAACGAGCTGCTGGCTAAGGCTGCCGATGCATACTACAACACAGGTGTTGAGATAATGTCCGACAAGCAGTACGATGACCTATACGACGAGCTTGCGGCACTTGAAAAAAAGACGGGAGTAGTTCTTAGCGGAAGCCGTACACAGCAGGTAGGCTATGAGGTATCATCAGCCCTGAAAAAGATACGTCACCCCTCAAAGATGCTCTCACTTGACAAGACCAAGAGCGTTGACGAGCTTAAAAGCTGGCTTGGCAGTCATAAGGGCTTTCTCAGCTGGAAGCTTGACGGACTTACACTTGTACTGACCTATGAGAACGGCGAACTCACACAGGCTGTAACTCGCGGAAACGGCGAGATAGGCGAGGACATAACCGCAAATGCAAGGCATATCAAGGGCATACCTGCACGTATACCGTTCAGCGGTCGTATGGTAGTCCGCGGCGAGTCACTTATGAAGTACAAGGATTTTGAAAAAGTCAACGCCGAGATAGATGACGGAGCAAAGTACAAGAATCCCCGTAACCTCTGCGTGGGAACAGTACGCAACCTTGACTCCCGTGTGACTGCTGAGAGAAATATCAACTTCTTTGCATTCAATCTCGTTTCAGCAGAGGGCTATGAGGAGAACTCCTTCTCACAAAGACTGAGCTGGTTGGAGGAACTGGGATTTCAGCGCGTTTACGGTATTATTGTTGATTCTGAAAGCATTGAGGGAGCGGTTGCTGACTTTGAAAAAGCCATTACCGAAAACGAATTTCCCTCAGATGGACTTGTGCTCATGTATGATGATGTAGCATATGGAGCAAGTCTGGGAGAGACCTCTCATGCTCCCCGAAACGGAATTGCATTCAAGTGGCGTGACGAGACTGCGGACACAGTTCTCCGCGAAGTTGAATGGTCGGCGAGCCGTACAGGTCTGCTCAATCCTGTGGCTATATTCGACCCTGTGGAGTTGGAAGGTACTACGGTCTCACGAGCTTCTGTCCATAATCTGAGCATAGTTAAGCAGCTGAGGCTCGGCATAGGCGATACACTTACCATATTCAAGGCGAATATGATAATACCGCAGGTGCTGAAAAACGAGACAGCTTCGGGAAGTCTTGATATACCGTCTGTATGTCCTGTCTGCGGAGCACCAACAGAAGTACGCACATCAGATGATGATGTTGAGACTCTCGTTTGTCCCAATAAGGACTGCGCAGCCAAGCATATAGGCAAATTCGAGCATTTCGTACAGCGTGATGCCATGAATATAGTCGGAATGTCAACGGCTACAATAGAGACTCTTGTCTCTGAGGGATTTGTCCGCGAGTTCCGCGACTTCTACCACCTTGACGACCATAAGGCGAAGATAGTAACCCTTGAAGGCTTCGGTGAGAAGTCCTATCAGAAGCTTAAAGACGCAATAGAAGCTTCAAGAAAGACCGAGCTGAGCCGTGTGCTGTATTCATTGGGTATACCCAATATAGGCAGACAGGCTTCGAGACTTATCTGCGGCACTTACACAACAGCCGAAGAGACAGAAAAGCTGTCCACAGCCGAGCTTACATCCATTGACGGTATTGGTGAGGTTCTTGCGAATGACTATGTAAACTTTTTCAGAGACAGCAAAAATCTTGCGGAGTTCCATAACCTGCTTGCAGAGCTTGAGATCACAGAGGCAGAAGCCGTAAACGGCGAGTCTGCCATAGCAGGTAAGACCTTTGTAATAACAGGTTCAGTCCATATCTGGAAGAACAGGAACGAGCTTAAAGCCTTTATAGAGCAGAACGGCGGAAAGGCAGCAGGTTCGGTATCCTCAAAGACTGATTACCTCATCAATAATGACAGTACATCGAATTCATCGAAGAATAAAACAGCGAAAGAGCTTGGAGTGCCTATTATCACAGAAGAAGAGTTTCAGGCACTTGCTCAGGGCTGATACAGTTTCGTATAAAAAGGTGGTGATGACTTGATAGACCTTACAAAGATAGAGAAATACAAAGAGAATAACCGTATAGAAGCGAAAAAGGCCATAGGCGGACTGCCTATGAGTCTGTGGGAGACATATTCCGCATTCGCTAATACACTTGGTGGGATAATCCTGCTTGGTGTAGAGGAGCATGAGGACAAGTCACTTCACCCCATAGACCTGCCCGACCCCGAGTGGCTTATCAGTGACTTCTGGGAGATAATCAATGATAAGAGAAAAGTCAGCAGGAATATCCTTACTGACAGAGATGTGAGGATAGTTGAGACTGAGGGCAAGCATATTATCGTCATAAACGTTCCGCGGATAAAAAAGGGCGATGAGCCTATATATCTGGGCGGCAGTGTCTATACAGGCACTTATAAGCGCAGCGGCGACGGCGACTATAAATGCTCAGTCGAGGAAGTTGCGAAAATGCTTACCAATATTGGTTAGTTATTAGTGATTAGTGCATAGTGAATAGTGTAGGGGCGCATTCCGTGCGCCCGTGCCTTACACCATAATTAACATGAGCGCACTGTAAAAAAGAAAAGCTCCCCATTTCGGGGAGCTTGATTTTATTATCTTGACAATAAATAGAATTCTTTAACAGAATATGCGTACATTGCTACAGGGATATTTGGTGCATACATTTTCAGCATATCTCCTTGAACATATACTGAAAGATTTTTATATGTATAAACATCTGCTGTGCCATTCGGATGAATAACTATAAGTCTGTTGCAGGTTCCACAATAAGTCCAACTATTTGCTGCAGCACTTGCTGTGAGTGTAGGAACTGAATTAGGATTCAGATTTTTTGCGATAGCTGTACCAGATCCAAGGAGAGTGAATGCCATTGCGATTGCTGAGATTTTTTTGAGTACGTTTTTCATTTGTTTTTACATCCTTTACAAAAAATTAATAGATCAACGCGCTAATCTTGTTAATATTATATCACAAGTGTTGCTGTTTGTCAAGTGGTTTTTCAAAATAAAATAATACTTTTGTGCTAAAAAATGCTGCAAAAAAGCAGTCCCGATTTTTATATAATTACGTTCCATACTCTCAACTCTCAATTCTCAACTTACTAATCACTATGCACTAAACACTAATAACTACTCACTATTCACGCGGGCTGTCGAGGATGCCAGCCACTACATTATCAACTCTCAACTTACTATGCACTAACCACTAATCACTAACAACTAATAAATTCGGTCAGAAAACAACAGGTCAAAGCGAGTGTAATAGGTGAATGCATTCAAAGGAGTGAAATGATGACAGACAAAGAACTGCATTGCATAATGGAGCAGTCTCCCGAGGAGGGCAGACGGGCTTTGTTTGATGAATATTGCGGATACGTGTATGCGATCTGCGCAAACAAGCTTAAAGGCTGCGGCACAAGCGAGGACACAGATGAATGTCTGAGCGATACATTCGCTGCGGTATTCCGATATCTGGACAGCCATACAGGAACGGACGGAGAGCTTAAAGGCATAATTGGCACAATAGCAAAGCGAACTGCCATAAGCTATTTCAGGCGGCTGTCTGTGAAAAGTGATACTACTGTATCTATCGACTCCGACAGCTTTGGTGAGCTTTCATCTGATTTTGGAGTTGAAGAAGCAACGGAACAAACAGTACTTCGTGAGACTGTATTTGACTGCGTGAAAAGCTTGGGCGAGCCTGATGCGACTATCATCATTTACTTCTATTACTACGGTATGAAAACAAAACAAATAGCTTCACTTGTGGAACTGAGCGATACTGCTGTACAGAAAAGGCTTAGCAGAGGAAGAAAAAAGCTTATGGAGCTGCTTAGTGAAGCAGGTATCTCGGAGGAGGGATATAAATGAGATTTGATGATCTGTTCAATGATATAGACAACAATACGGCAGACAGGCTCTCTAAGGAGTATCCTGTCCTCAAAGATGAAAAGAGAGAGAGGTTATACGCCATGAGTAAAAGAAAGTACAATATAAATGAAAAGCATGAGAATAACGCTGCTGAGGTATCGGGAGTTGAGGAGTACCGCAGACCAAAGTGGTATAAGGGAGCGAGCATTGCAGCAGCGGCTGTGCTCCTTGTAGCAGGAATAGGCGGAAGTATGGCATTTATAAGCCGTAACGGTCATTCTCCTGCGGCAGAGGTGGAGACAGTAACCGAGACAGCGACAGAAGTGACCACAGATGCCGAGGATACTGTCTATCTGAACGGTGATGAGGACGTAACTGACGCCGACGCAATCGCTAAGTTACTTACCGATAATTGGCTTGCCTGCTTGTATGACGTTCACGGAAGAACTCTTGAAGTCGATAAGTCATCTGTTGTTACCAAGACAATAACTTCTTTCGGCGGAGATGAGATATCAAGGGACTTCTATCGTGTTACCGATAAGAGATATCCAACATGGGAAGATCTGGAAAAACGCTGTTACGAGGTATGCGATTCTGAGCTTGGAAAGATAGTCCTTGATAACTGTTCCTGCGCAAAGGAAGAGGATATTGACTATACGACTCTGATATATACTACAGCTGACGGATACTACGTTAATACAGAGACTTGCGATACCAGTGACAGGCTGTACAAGTGGTTAGATGACGATGTAAAAGGCGAGTTCGACGAGAACGGAAATATAATTACCACCAGAAGGCATATTGATTTAGATGTTGACCCTGATCATGTTTATGAAACAAAGTTTACTATCGTGAACACAGAGGACGGCTGGCGTATAAGCAAGGCTGAAGAAAATCCTGTCATGACAAATTCAGAAGAAACAGATGCAGACGCTATCGCCAAGGAGCTGACCGACGCTTACAGAGACTTTGTCTGTGATCTTCACGCAGGAACTCTTGAAGTCGATAAGTCTAATGTCGTTACAAAGACACTCACAACACCTGACGGCAGTGAACTTCAGAGAGAGTTCTATCTTGTCACCGACTTGAGATATCCAAAATGGTCTGATTTAGAAAAGAGGTGCTATGAGATATTCGATGCGGAGTTAGGAAAGGTAATACTTGATAATTGTATGTGCGATAAAGAAGAGGATATCAACTACTATACATTTATGTACACTATTGATAACGGATACTATATCGCAAAAACTATTCACGATGACAGCATGGGTCCTTTTGAATGGGATCAGAATATAGCAAAGGGTGAGTTTGACGATAACGGCAATATAATAACAACACTCACTAAGACAGACTCTAATGGTTATACTCTTGAAACAAGCTTTACTATCATCAATACCGAAAACGGCTGGCGTATAAGCGAAGCTAAAGAAAAGCTTTACGGCGTACCTGAAAGCGATAATTATGACCCGAATATAAATGAATAACAAAAAAGGGACTGCAACATAAGCAGTCCCGATTTTTTATGTTATATAGTGCCGTAAGCGATGTACAAATAACGTTTTGGTTAAGAGTAAACGAGTTTACGAGTGTCAACGTGGCAAGGGTGCAGCGTCACGCTGCAAAAATGGGACTGCAAAATAAGCAGTCCCGATTTTTTATGTTATATAGTGCAGTAAGCGATGTACAGTTAACGTTTTTGTTAAGAGTAAACGAGCTTGCGAGTGACAACGTGGCTGGGATCAAACTGCCTCAGTTTGCCATACCAGCTGTGATAATAGCCATTTTGTAAACTTCGTCAGCGTTGCAGCCTCTTGAAAGGTCGTTGATAGGAGCGTTAAGTCCCTGAAGGATAGGACCGTAAGCCTCATAGCCGCCGAGTCTCTGAGCTATCTTGTAGCCGATGTTGCCAGCCTCGATAAGTGGGAATATGAAAGTATTAGCCTGTCCTGCAACCTTTGAGTCAGGGCACTTTGTCTTAGCAACTTCTGCTGAAACAGCAGCGTCGAACTGGAACTCACCGTCGATAACGAGGTCAGGGTTTATCTTTCTTGCTTCGATAACAGCATCGTGGCTGAGCTGAACTGTGCCGCCCTTGCCTGAGCCGTATGTAGAGAAGCTGAGAACAGCAACCTTAGGATCAATGCCGAAGAAATCAGCAGTCTTTGCAGTTTCAACAGCTACCTCAGCAAGCTTTCTTGCACCTGTGAGAACTACATTGCCTTCCTTGTCAACTGTGTCTTCATAGCTGAGGTTGATAGCGCAGTCGCCCATAGCTATCTTTTCTTCCTTGCCGTCCTTTTCACGGAAGAGAATGAATGAAGAGCTTACGAGGTTAGAACCCTTCTTTGTCTTGATGATCTGGAGAGCAGGTCTTACTGTATCAGCTGTTGAGTATGTAGCACCGCCGAGAAGAGCGTCTGCCTTGCCAGCCTTAACGAGCATAGTTCCGAAGTAGTTGGACTTAGCCAGAGCTGCGCGGCACTCGTCCTCTGTCATCTTGCCCTTTCTGAGCTCGAACATCTGAGCAACGAGAGCGTCCATTTCAGGATATGTAGCAGGGTCAACTATCTCTGCACCGTCGATATTGAAGCCGCCGTTCTTAGCAGCAGCCTTTACTTCGTCAACGTTGCCGCAGAGGATAACGCCCATAAGGTTTTCCTTGATAAGTCTGTCAGCTGCGGAGAGGATACGAGGATCGCTGCCCTCAGTGAAGACGATAGTTTTCTTGCTGGATTTAAGGTTTGCTATAAGCTTGTCAAACATTCCCATTTTAGGATACCTCCATTGGATTTAAATTTTACCTTACTATTATATCACAGTTGCCTCGCAAAGTCAATCAGTTATTAGTGGTTAGTTGTTAGTGATTAGTGCATAGTAGGGGACGGCGTACCGTGGGGTTAGTGAGTAGTAGGGGCGGATATTATCCGCCCGAGTCTTACGATGCAAATAAAATTAACGCACTGTAGGGACGCGCATTGCGCGTCCGCAAACATTCATATCAATCCGACACGGACGACCAATGGTCGTCCCTACACTAATCACTAAAAGCTCAGACTCCATATTTCACCTTTATCCTGTGCAGCTTCTCGCCGAAAGGCTTGGCAAGGAGGTAAAGGAACAGCACATTTGATACTGCGTATGACGCAGTATAGGGGATAGCGGTAAAAAGTGCCGCAAGATAGAGCTTCACATCGAAGCCCTGATTATACCACAGGACAGTCCATATATCCATGATGAATGAGTACGCAAGACCTGCCGCAGCACCGTATATGAGCAGTAGAGCGCGGCTTTTCAGCAGCTTATCAGCGAGAACTCCTGCGAAGAAACCGATGAGCCCCCATGCAAGCATCTGAAAGGCAGTCCACGGACCCTGTCCAAAGTAGAAATTAGAGAGTATAGCTGACAGCGAACCAACGAGAAAGCCTGCTTCACCGCCGAGATACAGGGCAGTGATTATAGTCAGTGCAGCTATGGGTTTCAGAAAGGGAATAAAGCGTCCTGCGAAGCAAAGTGCCACCATTACTGCAACTATGACCATTCGGCGCGTTCCCGTGGACTTTTTCTCAAAGCCTGCCGCAAAGAGAAGAAGTGCCGAGACAGCAACTGCAAGGGAGATGATGATATGTTTTTTCTCGTCAAAGGCGACAGCTCCCACAATTGTTATCATAGGGACTGCAACGAAAGGTACGGCTACCCTTATGAGATCACGCAGTCTTTTACTTTTTATCAGGAGCATCTCACATCTCCTTTCTGCCGTTGATACGGCATATCTCAGCCGCATCGTCCACGGTGATGATATTGTCGAAATAACCACGTGTCATTCTGCTCACAGCCGTTGTGTAGAAGCTGCTGTTTGGGAAAAACTCATGTGGAGTCCCTATTGAGACTATCTTTCCGCCGAAGAACATAGCGCACCTGTCAGCGCATACAGCGGCGAATTCCACATCGTGGGTAACAGTGACTATGGTAACGCCTTTTTCTTTAAGGGACTGCATGACTGACATCATATTCAGCTTTGAGGCTGCGTCCAGTCCTTTTGTAGGCTCGTCAAGAAGAAGTATCTTCGGCTTTGCGGCAAGGACTTTAGCCAGTGCAGCAAGCTGCTGTTCGCCGCCCGAAAGGTCATAGGGGTGCTTGTCAAGAAGATGAGAGATATCATATGGCAGGTCGTTAAGCTCCGCGTCACATTCTTCCAGTTCCTCTCGGACAGTATTTTTCAGAAAAACGGTCTGAACGTCCTGCGGCAGCATAGCAAGGCACTCACGGTAAAGCGAGCGGTTCTTGTAGTCTTTGAGCTTTTTGCCGAGTATTTTTATTTTGCCGCTGTATGCTCTTAGAAGTCCTGCTGCTGCGGAAAGAGCCGTAGTCTTTCCCGAACCGTTGCCGCCCAGTATACAGAATATCTCACCGCTGTACACCTTGAAGCTGAGTCCGTCGAGAATGTCCCTGCCGTCCCGTGTGTAGCGGAAATAAACATCTTTGAATTCAAGAGCGATACTGTCCTCATGCACATAGGATGCCTGCGCAAGTCCGCGAGCAGTATTTTCGTAATTGCTTTCAATGAACGCTCTGCCCTCGCGGACTGTCAGCGGACAGCCTCCGCTGCCGCTGAGCTTCGCGTACAGACGCGAAGCCGCAGGCATACCGCATAGTATATCAGGACGGATTTTCAGCGTATTTATTGCATCTGACGGAGTAGCGTCTGCGATGATACTGCCTTTCTCCATGACAATGAGCTTATCGCATATGGGAACAACGTCCTCAAGCCGATGTTCTGCCATTATTATGGTCAGACCGAAGTCCTGATTTAGTCTTTTCAGAGTAGCGATGAAATCCGCAGCTGCAATGGGGTCAAGCTGAGCCGTGGGTTCATCGAGGATAAGGAGCTGAGGCTGCATGACGAGTACGGAAGCAAGATTGAGTAGCTGCTTCTGACCGCCCGAAAGCTCCGCAGTATCCCTGTCGAACCAGTCCCCGATACCGAAATAGCTTGCCATTTCCGCGATACGTCGGTATATCTCATCGGACTTTACGCCCAGATTTTCCAGACCGAATGCAAGCTCGTGCCACACCTTGTCCGTGACTATCTGCTGTTCGGGACGCTGCATAACAAAGCCTATAGAAGCGGCGGAAGTCCTGTCATCGAGGTCGGATAATTCCTTTCCGCAGAATAACACTTTACCGCTCACATCACCAAGCGGAGAAAGCTCACGTTTCAGCATACGCAGCAGCGTAGACTTACCGCTGCCTGTAGCTCCGCATAGAACGGCGAATTCACCGCTGTTAAGGGAGAAACTTATCTTATTGAGCGCAGATGAGCTGCACTGAGGGTAAGTAAAGGTCAGATCGTTGACCGCAAGTATTTCCATTTTAATCTGACCTCCGTTTCGATGATTAGCGGCAGCAGTATAAGTGCGCCGTATGAGATTATACCCGATATGCCAAGTATATCGGGAGTTTTTATATTTATTTCGGGATAAAAGTCAATACTCAGCGAGTCCGTACCCACAGCTGCTGCGGTAACTGCAAGAAGCAGCAGCGTTACAATGAGCAATACTATATCTCCCACACGAAAGCCGAAGCGTCTTAGTTGAGTGCGTCTGCCTGTGCCGTAGCCTCTTGCCTCCATGCTGTCGGCAGTGATGATGCCGTTTTCAAGTGCCCATGTGACCATGACCGAGAATACCCTCGAACGTCCCTTTATATCGTCAATGATGTTGTCGTCCTTATAAAGTCCCATAGCAGTCTGAGCGTTGTTTATCTTCTCAGACTGCCTGCCGAACAGGGGAACGAACCTGAGTGCCATTGAAAGTACCAGCGACAGCTTCGGTGAAAGCGCACCTGTGAGATACAGCAGCTTCTCACTTGTCATTATCTGAGTGAAGGACCTGAACCAGTACAGCACACCGATTATTATGGCTGCCGAATTTACGCCGTAAAGCAGAGCTTCAAGAGTTACGGGATTATGGTTCATAACGAAGAGTACAGTTTTTCCATTGTGGGAAACAAGGGGATTTGCAAGAGCCAGTACGGCAAAGAGTATCCAGAAGAAAATGTGCTCCCTGCCGTGTGAAAGACCATTCCTGAAAACGAAGAAAACAACCGCTCCCACAAGGGATATCGCCATAAGTATAGGATAATTGCAGAACATTGCAACTCCCGTAACGCTGAAAAACCATACAGCAATGACTATGGGATTGTATTCAGAGAATTTCCTCATTTTTCGTATACCTCATCAAGGTCGTGACCCAGTTCACAGGTGTACAGCCACTCGATCTTATCCCCGTCACTGAGGACATATTCGCCGCAGTTGCGAGAGGGAGTGATACCGTTTACGTGGTACACCCAGCCCGAAAGGTCGCCGAAATCGAATTCGTATATATAGTTTATGCCTGCGATGTAGACCATGCCGTGTGAACCGCCCGAGCTGCCTGTATTCTCCACCTGTATGCCATAGGTCTGAGCAGCTTCCGTAAGGATATCGAACACAGTATCCCCAGCCTCTATGTCAAAGGCAGTAGGCGCAAGAATAACGCCGTCCCCTGGGATATGCTCAGCCTTGCCTGCAATAGTGCCGCAGTTTATCTCCATAGTGACCGTGCCGATAGCATTTTCCTTGTGTTTTTTCTCGCCGCTGTAGTATTCCTCGGGTGAGGATATATCCGTAACAAGGACTATTACAACAGCCGCTCCCGTAACAATGGCAAGGAAGATGAAGTTCTTGTAATTACGCCTGCCTGTAATAAACAGTATAAGAGCTATCACCGCAGCCGCTCCCACGATTATGAGTATGACAGTGGGTTTGTAACTGCCATGCTTGTCAGTACTTGGTGCAATAGTCGTTACAGTGATCTGAGTATTAGAAGTCTTGACCGTGACAGTAGTTGTAACTACGTCAGTCTTTGCGGAAGAAGTGTTTTTCGTTGATGCAGCCGTAGAAGTGGCGGTAGTCTTTACAGAAGAAGTCTTTGCAGCAGTAGTCCGCGTATTTGAGTTAACGTTATTATCACTGCTGTTATTATCCTGATGTCCGTCGCTGTGATTATTATCATGAGTATCGGGCTGAGACTGTTTATGCATCGCGTTATTGTCAAGCACCAGCAGTGGAGAGCGTCCCTCAGTCATGCGTTTGAAAGCAATGAGAGAGTACAGAGCCTGCACGGTCGCTGTCTCATTGAACTCTCCGCCCATAGCATGGCAGAAGCTTCCGTCACTGAGTTGATAAGCAGTTATCCCGTCGATAACGTTATTGCCGTTCTTGATGAATCTTTCATCGTACCTGCAGTCTATTCCCAAAGCCGAAAGTGCTGTAAGCACCTGAGCCGCACTTTCAGGATTGGGCGTGCCGAAGCTCTGATAACCGCCGTTTTCTTCCTGACGGCTTGACATAAAGTCAAGAGCTCTGTCAACAGCTTCTGAGACATCGCTTCTGCCGCAGTTTGGCGCAAGAGCCTGAACGGTCATAGCCGTAACGTCAATATCACCGTAGCTGCCGAAAAGAGCCCAGCCGCCGTCATCGTACTGCATGGAAAGGATAGCGTCAACAACTGAGTCCTTAGTGAAGTTATGGCAGGTGTAGCCGTTATTGAGCACATGAAGTCCGTATATCCAGCTCATCATGCCCTGTTCACCTATGGAGCTGTCAAGGATATCGGAGATATAGCTGTCGGAGCTTCCAGCCGCACACAGAGCAAGTGCGTATTTCTCACGGGAAGTAGCTGAAGCAACGTTATTACCTGCAAGATAGCTCCTGAGAGAGCTTTCATACGCCGAAAGATCAGTATATCCGTCCTGACTGAGTGCTATAACGTACCAGTCCGAAGTCCTGCCTGCACCCTCTGCCGCTTCACCAACCAGCCATTCCTGTACACTGCCCGAGCCCGTCTGTCTTAGCTTATAATCAACGATACCGCCGATGACAGATTCGATATCATCGGCGGTATATTCGTAGCACTCAGCCTTTAAGGGAACAAGACTGAGACCAAGCATCAAAGTGATGACAGAGCACAGGATACCCGAAAGTATCTTATTCCTCATCTTTGCGTCTGAAAGCGATAGCAACTGCGGCAGCAGCACCCAGTGCGAAAACAGTTACGCCTGCACCCTTGTCGCCTGTCTTTGGAGAGTTGTTCTTTGCAGTAGTTGCCTTTGCGGTAGTTTTAGCAGTAGTCTTTGCAGTAGTCTTGGCTGTTGTTGCATTAGTAGTTGTAGAAGTAATTGTTGTAGTTGTTGTTTCGGTAGTAGTTGTAGTAGTTGAAGATGTTGTTGTCGTAGTTGCAGCCTCACCGTTGATTTTTACAGTAAATGCAGGCGGAACGATATTGAGTGTATCAGAAACAGCACTTACAACGTTCTTGCCCGGTTCTGTAAGAGTTATCTTGAATGAACCGTCATCGCCTGTAACTACGTCTGTTTCCTTGCCGTTTACAGTTATCTTTGCACCTGCAACAGGTTTTGAGACAGGTGTCCAGTTTGCATCGAAATCAACGTACATAAGGCTGCTTTCAACTTCATAGCCGGGATCGCTGTCCGGGTGATTTCTCATTGTGAAGTATGTGTATTTGTCTGAGTAATTCTTTGCATCGGAATATACAAATGCGTCCAGTAAAGCATCGTTTGCAATGATATCGGAAAGACCGTTTGCAGCGATATGATTTACGTAATAGCCATAGCTTCCGCCGTTCTCAACACCCCAGAGCTTGTCGAGACCCAGACCCCACTGTCCTACTGATGACTTATAGCCTGCTGCTGCCCCACCCTCATAGAACTTTTCGTGAGCGATATAGAGTGCATCATTGATAGTGAGCTTGCCGTCACTGTCGATATCAGTGACCTCAATAGGCTCCTCAGCAAGAACGATTTTTTTATTATTGTCTGAGATAGTAACATAGACTTTTGTTACATCTTCTGCGGCCGCTGTTATGCTTAAAGCTGAGAATGACATGACAACAGCAGCTGCCATAGCGATTGATTTTTTCATATAGACCGACTCCTTTAAATTTAATAGGGCAACAAAAAAGCCTTTCCGAAGGGCAGAAAAGCGCGGCTTAAAAGCTTAGCATCACAGCAAAGCAATAGGCATACGTTTTTCATTGTCCAAAAACGATAAATACCTGCAATGTCCGACGAGCGATCCGACTGTACGGCAGTGACTGCTGCGACGGAATTTCACCGTGCTTCCCTCAGTTTCGGACTGCATAATATTCATTTATGAAATTATTATAGCACTTCACTTTTACACTGTCAAGCGAAGATAAAAGGTGTATTACTGAAAGTTTTTTATATTTGTTATATTTATAAAAGAATTGCGGCTCAGAAGGTGTTGTTTTCGGGCTGATGTAGGCATCAGCCCCTACTAAGCACTAACCACTAATAACTAATAACTACTTACTTCTTATCCTTATAAGCGTAGCCGAAATTGATAGGCGGAGCAGTTACTGACACGTAAACGAACTCCTCATTGCCATCGTTGAGCAGACCGTGAACGTCCTTATCTGCGAAGCGCACCACATCTCCTGCCTTGAATGGCTTGGTGGTATCATTTTCGAGAAGGAGCTTGCCGCTGCCCTTTGTTGCGTACCATATCTGCTCCGAAGCATCGTGAGTATGTCTTGGCTGACTTGCACCCACTTCAAGGTGTACCTCAGTAATAGTAACACGGGTACTTGCAGAATTTTCGGGATTGAGGAGCTGACGGGAAACTACTCCCGGATTTGAAAGCTCTCTGATGTTGTCTGCACTGATGAATTCCATAATTATTCCTCCTTGATATAAAACACACCGCAGCTGAGTGCTGCGGTGTTATGATAAGCTTTATTCCGTACATCCTTCTAAAATATGAAGCTCCTTGGTGTTGAATTCCTCGGGAGTAATGAATGTAGGTACCATTTTATGAAGAGCCTTTATAGCGATAGCCTCATCGTTTTTGAGAGCTGCATCGCGGAGCTTTTTAAGGCTTGCAGCGAAACATTCCTCATCGATATCTATCTGCTTGCCGATGAAGATGAGCTTGTTTGAAGTCTTTTTGAGACCCTCCTCGTTCATGAGCAGCTCTTCCTTTATCTTTTCACCCGGTCTGAGACCTGTGAACACGATAGGTACATCTTTATAAGGCACTTTTCCGTACATACGAATGAGGTTTTCTGCAAGAGTTACTATCTTTACAGGCTGTCCCATGTCAAGAACGAAGATCTCGCCGCCGTGAGCAATGGCAGCAGCCTCCATAACAAGGCTTACAGCCTCGGGGATAGTCATGAAGTAACGGATAATATCCTCATGTGTAACTGTTACAGGCTTGCCCTGCTCGATCTGCTTTTTGAAAAGCGGTATAACAGAGCCGTTTGAGCCGAGAACATTGCCGAAACGTGTGGTAACGAATTCGGTCTTGCCCTCATGCTGCTGAGAGAGGTACTGCACTATCATTTCGCAGCATCTCTTTGAAGCACCCATAGCATTTGTAGGATTTACAGCCTTATCGGTTGAGATCATAACAAATTTTTCAGCATTGTGGAACTGAGCAAGTGTAGCTACATTGAACGTACCTACAACGTTGTTCTTTATAGCCTCCATAGGGGATACTTCCATGAGAGGAACGTGCTTGTGAGCCGCTGCATGGAAAACTATCTGAGGCTTGTACTTTTCAAATATCTGATTTATACGGTAATAATCACGAACAGAAGCAATAAGTGTAACGAGATTGAGGTCGCTGCCGTATTCCATGACAAGCTCCTGCTGTATCTCGTATGCATTATTTTCGTATATATCAACGATTATTATCTGCTGTGGGTGATATTTAGCGATCTGACGCACAAGCTCAGAGCCGATGCTTCCGCCGCCGCCTGTTACCATACATACCTTGCCGTTGATGAAGTCCTTTATATCCTTGTTGTCAAACTTGATAGGATCACGACCGAGAAGCTCCTCGACCTTGATATCGTGTACCTGTCCAAGCAGTGTAGCAGAATCGTCAAGGATAAGTGTACCGATAAAGGGAACTATCTTCAGAGGGAGCTTAGTTTCGTTGCATATATCTATAGCAGCCTTGCGTTCGTCAGATGTAAGTGAGGGGATAGCAAGGATAAGCTGTTCTATCTCATACTCTTTGGCATATTTTACGAGTTCGTCCTCTCTGCCTACGACCTTGACACCCATTATCTCTTTGCCGACCTTTTTAGGGTCATTGTCGATAATGCAGACAGGGTTGAACTGCGCTGAATACTTGTCCTCGGTATAAGGCGATTTCTGAGCGTTGAAGATCTCGTTGAGAAGCATCTCGCAGCATACACCACCACCGATGATCATAGTACGCTTCGCGCTGTCGCTGAATTTTACTTCCGATTTCACAATAAACCTCCCAAAACACCGCTTCTGTTGCGGAAAATAACTTCAAAAAATCTTTTCGCTTATATATCTTTTTATTTCCGAAAAGCATTTTTCCTCTTCGCCGCTGTTGTCAAACCTTACTGTTATACCTGCCTGAGCCAGCTTTTCTTCGGAAAAGTCCTCACTGTCAGCAATAAAACGGCGGCAGAGTTCGGTATATTTCGGTACGGACTGAGTACGCTCACGCTCAATGGCGCGTATTAGCCTTACATCGTCAGCAACCTCAATATACAAGGGGATAACGACATCACCGCAAAAATGCTCTTTTATTTTTATGTATGATTCAAGAGTGCCGATGCCTATACAGCTGCCTTTATCGAGAGATATGCTGTCAGCGGCAGTAAAATACGTCCATTCGCCGTAGACAGTATCATATGTACGTTCTTCGATGACCATGCCTTTTTTCATCATATCATCGAAAGTATCTCTGTCAACAAAATGGTATTCTCTTCCGTCCTTTTCATTGTCTCTGATAGGACGAGTAGTGTACAGGACTATCGGGGTAAGTCCGAGTTCGGAAACGATGCGCCTGAAAAAGGTGTCTTTTCCTGAAGAGCTCTTACCCATGATATAAAAAATGTGGTTCATTTACAAGCTCCGAAAATAAAATCATGTTTTTGCAGATTACTCCACGGTATTCAATTATATCACAATATATTGGAGAAATCAAGGGGTTAGATGTTCAATTATTGCTATTTTTTATGGAGTGGGTATAAATAGTCTAATTCAACGAAATATCAGCAGAAACGTCGCTTTTTATGTTCAAAAGTGCTGTTTTAATGGACGGATTTGTAAATTTTCTGTTTCATGGCTTTACATCGGGTAAAAAAAGTATTAAAGTATAACATGGAAAGCTGAAAACATGAACGGAGGTTTATGAATGAAAAGAAGAAAAAGATTTGCACAGAGAGCATTCTGGGCAATGGCTGCTGCTGTTATTGCAGGCAGCTCTTTCCTACAGGCAGGGACAGAGCTTGCACCGCTGACAGCAAATGCAGGACAGCAGCTTGGACAGACAGATTTTGAGGACGGCGTCGGACTCCCATGGCATATAGTGGAGTCAGCTCCGGGAGAAATGGACTTTGAGATAGACAATGGAGTATATACAGTTGAGATAGTAAATCCGGGCGGAGCTTCACGAGGCGGTGAGGATCGCTGGGACTGCCAGTTCAGACACAGAGGACTGAAAATAGTATCAGGACACAAATATAAGGTATCCTACGAGATAACTCCCTCCGAGAGCGGAAAGTACTACACCAAGATAGGCAACCTTGACGGCGATGTTGAGATATGGCACAACATGATGTCGGATAACGGACCTGATTTCAATTCCACATGGGACTGCATACAGATAGGCAAGAACGAGACAAAAAAGGTTGACGTGACTTTTACTGCCGACAAGTCACTTGACGTTGCAGAGTGGGCATTCCATTTAGGCGGCGACGGTCAGTACACAAACGGTGACTGCTTTCCTGTGGGAACGAAGATAAAGTTTGACAATATGTCACTTATCGACCTTACCAGCGATGAGAATGATTATCCCGAGAATGTGAAGTACGAACGTGCAGGGATTCTTACAAATCAGGTGGGCTACTTCAAGGACAGAGCAAAGAGAGCAACTCTCCTCAGCGACTCGGACAAGCCTGTTGCTTTCACTCTCAAAGACGACTCCGACAAAAAAGTATACGAGGGAAAAACAGTACCTTTCGGACATGACAGCGACTCCGATGACGAGGTACATATCATAGATTTCTCGGACTTCAAAAAGACAGGTACTTATTACCTTGAGGCTGAGGACGGCAGCATAAGCCATGAGTTCACCATAGGCGGCTCTGAGGACTATTCCTCACTGCTATATGACTCGCTTAACTACTTCTACCAGAACCGCAGCGGCATCGAGATAGAGAGTGATTTCATCTCATCAGGCGATACCGCAGAGCTTGCCCGTGCGGCAGGTCATACGAAGGATATGGCTGAGATAGAGCAGACATGGGGCTACAGCGGAAGCAGCGGCACTATCGACGTTACAGGCGGCTGGTACGATGCAGGCGACCACGGTAAATACGTAGTAAACGGCGGCTTCTCACTCTGGCTCATGCAGAACCAGTACGAGACTGCTCTTAAATACGGCTTTGAAAAGGCTTATGCCGACGGCACTATGCTCATTCCCGAAAATAATAACGGCACTCCCGACCTTCTTGACGAGGCTCGCTGGGAAATGGAATGGATGCTGAAAATGATAGTGGACAAGGGCGAATACAAGGATATGGCTTACCACAAGGCTCACGATGAGAAGTGGACTGCTCTTGGCATCGCTCCTGCCGATGACGATATGAAGCGTATCGTAAAACCGCCAACCACAGCAGCTACCCTTAATCTTGCTGCTTGTGGCGCACAGGCTGCACGACTCTGGAAAGATTACGACAAGGAATTCGCCGATGAGTGTCTCGAAGCTGCCGAAAAAGCATTTGCTGCTGCAAAGAAGCACCCTGCAATGTATGCACCTCTTGACGAGTCTGTTGGCGGCGGAGCTTACGGCGACGATGATGTTGAGGACGAGTTCTGCTGGGCAGCTCTTGAGCTCTTCATCACAACAGGCAATGAGGACTATTATGACGAGGCAACAGAGAACAAGTTCTTCCTCAATGTACCTAAGTCACTTGGCGGCGGTGAGAGCGTTGATACTGTGGGAAGCTTCGACTGGGGCAACACAGGAGCTCTTGCAACTCTCAGTGCCGCACTCAATTCCGAGAAATTCGACAAGGGCGATGCTGAGATAGTTAAGGAAGCAATTATCTCCGCAGCAGACGAGTACATCACAATGGAGGAAAATCAGGGCTACGGACTGCCGTACGGTTCAAGCACACTCAGCTACAACGACAGCGATAAGGGCTATATATGGGGTTCAAACTCATTCGTAGCAGATAATGCCATAGTTATGTCATATGCGTATCTCCTCACAAACGAGGATCAGTATCTTGACGGAGCTATCGGCGGTATGGACTATCTCCTGGGCAGAAATGCTATGGACTATTCCTATGTTACGGGCTACGGTTCACACGCTATAGAGTATCCTCACCACCGTTTCTGGGCAAAGCAGATAGACGAGACTTTCCCGAAAGCACCGAACGGCGTAATGTGCGGCGGACCAAACTCGGGTATGCAGGATCCGTGGGTACAGGGCTCAGGCTGGAAGAAAGGCGAGATACCGCCCCAGAAGTGCTACCTCGACAATATCGAGGCGTGGTCTGTGAATGAGTGTACTATCAACTGGAACGCATCTCTTGCATGGCTCACAGCCTTTACTGCACAGGAGGCAAGTGACGAAGGCATTGAAATAGGTCATCACAGCAACGGCAAAAAGCCTGAGAAGGAAGAGGAGACTGAGACAACTACCAAGAAGCAAAAGTCAGACACTACAACAAAGGCAGCAAAGACAGAGGATAAGGACACCAAGAAAGAAAAAGACGATAAGTCGGACGGTCTGGGTAAATTAGCTCTTATCTGCGGCGCAGCAGTTGCAGGTCTTATCTCTTTGGAGCTTTTCGTGTATAAAATGGCAAAGCTGAAAAAGAACAGCAAATAAAACATAGCCGCAGTATGTCTGTTTGGGTACAGATGTGCTGCGGTATTTTTATCCGTAATACGAAAAAAGCCTTTAAACAGACAAATTTTCATTTTATTATCACAAACGCGGACAAACTCAGGCTTGACTTTTTCGGGAATACGTAGTATAATATTCTATATTTATTAAATAGGAGCGTGTTTTTTTAATGAGTAAAGGAAACGGCGTTTTCAGTAATCTGAAAAAATCCACAAAGATAACTCTCATCTCTTGCGGCTGTTTCATTGCACTTTCAGCAGCTATCCTCTTTTTCTTCGTTATGTTCCCGATAACACCTTCTGAAAAGGTGATATCAGCGTTCGGACGCGAAACTATCTATAAAAAGGACACTGCCGGAACAACAGTTACTACTACAGTGATAACTACTTCAGATAAAAATAAAGCGGCTACGACCACTAAGGCAAAAACAACCACTGCCCGCAGAACTACAGGAACAGATATACCTAATGTGACTCAGGGTTCGGGCTTCTACACAGGACAGAAGATACCGTCCGGCGGTACACCTGGTGAGAATTACTTAACACCTACCTTCCAGACTACAACAACATCTGTTGCAGGCGGATATTCAAATGGTGGCTATCCTATCACAAGTACACCTAACGGCGGTACAGGCTCAGGTGGAGTTACAGGCGGCGGCACAGGCACAGGCGGAGAAGCTCAGTTACCTGTAGAAGGCGGCGGAGCAACAGGCGGTGAAACGCAAACACCTGTAGAAGGCGGCGGAGCAACAGGCGGCGGAACTCCTGCACCTGTAGAAGGCGGCGGAGCAACCGGTGGTGAAGCACCTGCACCTGCTGAAGGCGGCGGAGCTGCTGCATCAGAATAATACAAAGAAAGGCTTCCAATTGATTTGGAAGCCTTAGTTTTTAGTGCTTAGTGAATAGTAAGTAGTGAGTAGTAGGGGCGAACAGTGTTCGCCCTTTTAATTCGTAATTTGTAATTAAAGTGCCATAAGCGATGTGTAGGGGCGAGTTCCACTCGCCCGTGTGATTCGTGACTGTTCACCAATAAATTGCGCATAAACTCCGAATGACACAGGAGATAATCCTGTTCATACACTCAGCGACCTATTTGGCGAATCATGATCTGAACAAATAATAGCCCCGAAGCTGTTAAAATGCATCGGGGCTATACTTTTATCAGAAAACAGCCTTTTTTATCATATCCAGCTCTTTGAGCGAGATGCAGTTGGGGATATCCTCATATTTCATTACTGAGAGGAGCTCGTCTATCTCAGCCCAGCCTACCTCAGAGACTTCGGATGACTGCAATGTAAGTTCTTCTATCTCGATAGGCACACGGCATATATATACAGCCACAAGCTCATTATCGTGAATGTCCCCCTTTGAGTATTCAGCCTTTTTCAGACCAATGAATTCGAGCTGGCTGCGGTTTATATCGAGACCAAGCTCTTCGTGAACTTCCTTTAGAGCAGTGTGACGGAATTCCTCACCCTGTGAAACATGACCTGCTGCCGAAACATCATAGCAGTCGGGATTGATATCCTTTTCGTGGGCACGTTTCTGAAGAAGCACGAAAATACCGCCGTCACGGCGTTTTATCATCCATATATGCACAGTCGGGTGGAGCTCACCGTCCCTGTGTACAAGTGTACGGGGCTTGCTGTCGGCAGTTATCCTTGCCTTATCGTCAATGAGATTGAGGAACTCATCAACAATGAATTCCACCTTAATATCAGGGTTTTCCTCGGCAGCTTCTGTGAATACAGCCTTTATCTCGTCAACAGCTGCATTTTCTGTTTCCTCGTTAGACACGTAGACCTTATACGAAGCAGGAGAGCCTTTTTCTGCGATAGCTCCTGCAAGCGTGAACTTGTCGTTAATGTCGGGGTCATCAAGTTTTTTTGCAGTCTCGGCATAGAGCTTTTCCTCATTAGCCAGTCTGCTCAGAAAAATTTCAACATCTTCCATAATTCTCTCCATATCAGCATTTGCTTGCTTAGTAATGTTTTCAGCGGTTTACATTATATACCCATGAGTGAAAAATGTCAAGTCATTTTTCGTGAATTATAAAAACAGCTCCCCGTTTTTTACGGGGAGCTTATCAGCGTCCCAAAGAGGAGTCGAACCTCCGGCCTACTGCTTAGGAGGCAGTCGCTCTATCCTACTGAGCTATTGGGACACATTATGTATATTATTTTATCACATTTTTCCTCTCATTGCAAGCACTGATGAATAATTTTACATTTTTACTTAAATATGCTGCGGATTTGAGCATTTTGACAATGCCTTTTATATTGACGTTTTTAGCAAAATCTGTTATAATAATTATATCTATACATTAATAATATTAAAGCAACTCTGCAATGCAGAGATTTACTCTTTACGGAGATGATAAAAATGAACGAACTTACCACTGTGGATGAAACAGTGACCGAAGCTGCGACCAATGAAGTTATAGGGACGATACAGGAGTCTGTAGAAAAGACCACAGGCTTTTTCAGCGATGCGGCAGAATATCTGAGAAAGGCACTGCCATTGATAATAGTTGCATTGCTGATACTTGTTTTGGGTATACTTATCTCAAAGCTCATAGCAAAGATAGTAGGCAAGGCAGTTTCAAAGTCAAACGTTAACGGCGCAGCGAAAAGCTTTCTTGTGTCGCTGATAAAGATAATACTTTACATCGCAGTTATCATCATGGCATTGTCCGTACTCAAAGTGCCGATGTCATCAATAATAACCATTCTCGGTGCAGCAGGACTTGCTATCAGCCTTGCGCTGCAAAGCTGTCTGTCAAATCTGAGCGGCGGATTTATAATCCTGTTCACCAAGCCCTTCACAACGGGAGATACCATAGAGCTTGACGGTTCTGTAGGAAGAGTCCGTGATATAGGCATATTCTATACGAAAATGCTCACCTTTGACGGCAAGACCGTATTCATACCAAACGGCAAGGTAACTGATGCAAAGATAGTGAACTACACAGAGACTCCTGCAAGACGTATTGATATGAGCTTTGCAATAAGCTACAGCTCAGACTTTGAAAAGGCTCGTCAGGTGATACTCGATGTTATCGCAAATGAAAAGCTCATACTGAAAGAGCCTGCACCTGTTGTAAGAATGAGCTCACATAACAACAGCTCCGTATCCGTTGCAGTTCTTGTATGGGTAAATAACGGAGACTTTCTTGAAGAGAGCTACAATATGACAGAAGCAGTAAAGGCTGCATTTGAAAAAAACGGCATAGAGATACCGTTTGACCAGTTAGATATACACATAAAGGATAAGGTTTGATGAGCGAGAAAAAAGAGACAAAACAGAGCGAAGCCCCTAAGATAGAGACTCAAAAGAAAAAGTCAGGTAAGTGGCTGTGGATAGTAATACTGTTTATTATATGGTGGTTCAATAACTATACGCTGAAAACCAACAGCGTCAGCATGAAATCGGCAAAGATCAGCAGTAAAATGCGCTTTGCAGTTATAAGTGACCTTCACGCCACAAAGCACGGCATAAAGAATAAGACCATATTTGAGGCAGTTGATAAAGAGAAGCCAGATGTGGTATTCTTCCTCGGGGATATGTATACCAGAGAAAGTGAAAGAGAGCTTATGAGCAAGCCCGTGGAACTTGCAGAGGAATTCATATCTGCGGGATATCCCGTATATGCAGTCACAGGCGAGCATGATACGGACAGAGAGTATATAAACGATCTTGAAAATGCAGGTGTTAACGTTCTTGAGTATGAGAGCGAATACATTGATGTAAAGGGCAATCGTGTTCATCTTATGGGCATAGACAATGTGTACTACAGTTCCACATTTGATCTCAGGAACGAGTTTTCCACAGATGAGAACAGCTTTGATCTTCTGCTTGCACATATACCGAACTATGAGAAATTCGCGGCTTTCGGAGCTGACCTTACCATATGTGCAGACACTCACGGCGACATGGTACAGCTGCCGTTCTTAGGACCGCTTTACGATACGGAAACAAAAAAATGGCTTCCAAAGCTCTCGGATAAAGAGCTTAATATATATGACAAAGGTTTTTTTGATTATGACGGGGGGAAGATGTTCATAACATCGGGAATAGGAGTTTATCCCGGACCTTTCCGATTTAATAACCGACCCGAAGTAGTCATATTAGATGTTGAACCAAAGAGGTGAAAGGTATGAGCAGGGAAAATATTACAGATATTGCAGTTATCGGAGGCGGAGCATCAGGACTTGCGGCAGCTATCGAGGCAAAGACAATAATGCCCAATGCAAAGGTAGTCATACTTGAAAAGCTTGACAGAGTAGGCAAGAAGCTGCTTGCAACAGGCAACGGAAGATGCAATCTCAGCAACACTGATCTCAGTGACGGACATTTTCACGGCAGCGTAAGGAACGCAAAGAGGATAATGCAGTCAACTCCCTCGGCAAAGGAGTTTTTCGGCAGTCTCGGAGTGCTGTGTACAGCTGATTCAAAGGGCAGGATATACCCTCGCAGCAATAATGCGGCAACTGTGCTCAATGCGCTGAGAATGAGGGCAGAGGAGCTGGGTATCATTGAAAGATGCGGCTTTGAAGCAAACTTCATAGAGAGTACTGACAAATGCTTCAGGATATGTACTGCTTCGGGGGAGAAGTACCCTTGCAGACGCATAATAGTTGCAGCAGGAGGCTATGCTGCACCGCAGTTCGGAACAGACGGAAGTGTTATAAGGCTTCTCCGCAGCAAGGGCTGCCACACTACAAAGATATGCCCTGCCGTAGCACCTCTTAGAGTACGTCCCGAGCTTCTGAAAGGGCTCAAAGGAGTCCGCGCAAAGGGTAGAGTAACAGCTTATTCGGGCGGACGCTTCCTCAAGGACGAAACAGGCGAGATACAGTTTACCGAGAATTCACTTTCGGGTATCTGCGTTTTTAATATGGCATATCTCATCTCAAAGTTCGAGGGCAAGCTCACACTAAGACTTGACCTTGCGGCAGACATGGAGAATGAACAGCTCATGGGCTACCTCCGCATCATACACTATCAGCGCGGAAAGCACACCACGGACGAGCTGCTCACAGGACTTTTCCAGCGTAATCTTGCAGCATACATAACCAAGAGAGCCTTGGGCAAGCCCCTCACTGAAAAGATATCTTCACTGACTGATGCTGACCTTAAAAAGGTTGCGCAACTCATAAAGAATATGGATTTTGACATTCTCGGAAGCGCACCGTGGAAAGATGCACAGGTAACATCAGGCGGCATCAGCGGCGAGTGCGTTGACGACAGATTGCAGCTGAGAAGCGAAAAGGGCATCTTCCTCTGCGGTGAGATACTCGATATCGACGGCGACTGCGGCGGTTATAACCTGCAATGGGCATGGTCATCGGGAATATTTGCAGGACGAAACTGTGCGGAGTCACTGAGGGGTGCAGCACTATGATAAGAGCAGGCGGCATAAGGGTTTCGCTTGATACCGACCTCAGCGATCTTGCAGGGATATGCGAGAAAAAGCTGCATATAAACCGTGACAGGCTAATCAGCGTAAAGCTTGCGAAAAAGTCAGTTGACGCACGTAAGAAGTCTTATGTGCATTTCCTTATTTCCCTTGATATTGAAGCAAAGGGAGAGGAAAAGCTGCTGAAAACTCTGAAAAATGCTTCAAAAATCGAAAAGACGGACTACAGAGTACCAAAGCTGAAAAGTCTGCCGTACCGCCCTGTAGTTGTTGGCTTCGGACCTGCGGGAATGTTCGCATCTCTTGTCCTTGCAATGGCAGGAGCAAAGCCAATAGTCCTCGAAAGGGGCGGCGATGTGGACTCACGTGTAAAGGCTGTTGAGGAATTTCAGAGCGGCGGAAAGCTTGACACCGAATGTAACGTGCAGTTCGGCGAAGGCGGAGCAGGAACATTTTCCGACGGAAAGCTGACTACAGGCATAAAGGACAGGCGTATCGGCTGGATACTGGAAAAGCTTGTGGAATTCGGTGCGCCCGATGAGATACTTTATCTTGCAAAGCCACATATCGGTACGGACAAGCTCCGCGGAGCTGTAAAGGCTCTCCGAGAGAGAGTCATATCACTTGGCGGTGAAGTGAGATTTAACGCAAAATTCTGCGGATCTGAAGCTGAAAACGGTAGCCTTTCCGCAGTGAGATATACACAGAACGGACAGGAGCATAAGCTTGAAGCCCAAAGTCTGATACTTGCTACAGGTCACAGTGCAAGGGACGTTTTTGAGCTGCTTTACAATGAAAAGATAGAGCTTTCGCAGAAGAATTTTTCAGTGGGAGTTCGTGCAGAGCATCTGAGAAAAGATATCGACAGAGCAATGTACGGTGATTTTGCAGGACATCCTGCTCTTAAAGCCGCAGATTACAAGCTTGCAGTACATCTCCCAAACGGACGCACATTGTATACTTTTTGTATGTGCCCCGGAGGACACGTTGTGGCAGCTTCATCTGAGGAGGGCAGACTTGCAGTTAACGGCATGAGTTATTTCTCCCGTGATGCGGAGAACTCCAACAGCGCACTCCTTGTGAATATAAATACAGATGACTACGGAAGTGACCACCCTCTTGCAGGAATGTACTTCCAGCAAGAGCTTGAAGAAAAGGCTTTCATTGCAGGTGGCAGTGATTATCATGCGCCTGCGGCAGTCCTGGGTGATTTTATGGAAGGACGTATCAGTGAAAAGCTTGGCAGAGTAAAGCCGTCATACCGCCCTGATATAAGATTTGCAGCTCCCGAGGAGTATCTTCCCGACTATGTGTGCGAGTCTCTGAGGCTTGGCATAAAGGAAATGGGCAAAAAGATAAAGGGCTTTGATGATAGTGACACTCTCCTGACGGGTATAGAGAGCAGAAGCAGCTCACCTGTAAGGATAAACAGAGGTGACGACCTGCAATCCGTATCACTGAAAGGACTCTATCCCTGCGGTGAGGGAGCAGGCTATGCGGGCGGTATCGTTTCGGCAGCTGTAGACGGCATGAAGTGTGCCGAAGCTGTCATAGAAGCCATTAGCGGACAGTAACGTAAAAAACGGGCGAAGTCCCGAAAGTATAATTTAAAATCGAAACGGAGGCTTAGTTATGAAGATCAATGTTATCGGCGGAGAAATGGACAGACGCGAGATAGACGAGTACATAAAGTACGTCGGACAGAAATATGTCGGCAGACAGATAGGTGAGCTTGATATTACCATAGACGGTGAATTTGTAGACCTGAAGGTCCATTTCAAGGACATGGATTTTCAGAGAGCGTACCGTTCAGCCGACTATCTGGTAAACACAATGGAAAAGCTCAATGATGCAAAGCAGAAGGAGTTTTCCGAAAAGGAAAGGCACAAGGTTTAAGGAGCATATCGAATGAATTTAACTAACATCGGCACAGTTAAGGAGATACTTTCCCGTCACGGGTTCAGCTTCTCAAAGGGACTGGGACAGAACTTTATCATAAATCCAGACATCTGCCCGAAAATAGCAGAAAACGGCAATGCCTGCGAGGGCTTCGGAGTTCTTGAGATAGGCACGGGTATAGGTGTTCTCACAGCAGAGCTTGCAAAGCGTGCAGACAAGGTGACGGCAGTTGAGATCGACACAAGGCTGCTTCCCATACTTGAAGAAACTCTTGCGGACTTTGACAACGTGAAGATAATCAACGAGGATGTAATGAAGTGCGACCTGCACAAGCTCATCAAAGAGGAGTTTGACGGACTTAAAGTTGCTGTGTGCGCAAATCTTCCGTACTACATCACATCTCCTATCATTATGATGCTCCTTGAAAACCGACTTCCTATCGAGTCCATAACGGTCATGGTGCAGAAGGAAGCCGCACAGCGTCTTTGCGCAAAGGTAGGCAGCCGTGACGCAGGAGCAATAACAGTAGGTGTAAACTACTACGGCGAAGTAAAAAAGCTCTTTGACGTATCGCGTGGCAGCTTCATGCCTGCGCCCAATGTTGACTCGGCTGTAATAAGGATAGACCTTAACACCGAGCACCGCCTTGACGAGGAAAGCGAGAGATTTTTCTTCAAGGTGGTAAAGGCAGGCTTTGAACAGCGCAGAAAGACCCTTGCAAATTCACTTGCGTCCATAATGGGAATACCAAAGGAAAAGGTGTATGCTTCACTGAAAGATATGGGACTGCCTGAAACCGCTCGTATCGAGCAGCTTGATATGGAACAGCTCATTGACTTTTCCGCAAAACTGATGAAGGACTGATATGGGCAAGCTTTACGGTGTCAGCGTGGGAGCAGGCGATCCTCAGCTCATGACTGTCAAAGCAGTGAAGATAATTGAAAACTGCGGAGTTTTGGCAGTACCGCGCACAAAGGGCGAAAACACTCTTGCACTTTCCATAGCTCAGCAGGCAGCTGACATTAAAGACAAGCGGATAATATATCTTGATTTCCCTATGACAAGGGACAAGAAGCTGCTTGATGAAAACTATGACAGGATAACGCAGCTCCTGTGCAGCGAGCTGAAAGAAAATGATGTTGCAGTACCTGTTCTCGGGGATATTTCCGTGTATTCTACATTCAGCTATATTGCTGAGCGTGTAGCTGAAAAGGGCTTTGATGTTGAGATATGCGCAGGAGTCACAAGCTTCTGTGCGGCAGCAGCCGAACTGAAATTACCACTTTGTCTCGGGAATGAGCCGCTGCATATTATCCCTTATGGCTGCGAGGACTTTGAGGAGCTCCTCGATATCCGCGGTACAAAGGTGATAATGAAAACAGGCAGCCATTCAGCGGAGCTTGCAGACTTGCTACACAGGAAAGGTTTTGCAGAGCATACGTCAATAGTAGAAAACTGCGGACTGCCTGATGAGAAGATGTATCACAGTCTTGACGAAGTTAATGACGAGCTTGGCTATTTCACGGTATTTATAGTACATGACAAGGAGAAGCGGCATGAAGCTTGAGGAGTATATTTACAAGGGCTCACAGAAGATGAGATGCGGATACACCACAGGTTCGTGTGCGGCGGCGGCAGCAAAGGCGGCAGCGGAAATGCTCCTTACGGGAAGAGTGCTGACGACTGCGGAGATACTTACGCCCAAGGGCATAGTTATCCGTCCCGATATTATCGAACCTGTTATAACCGAAAGTATGGCATCATGTGCAGTTGAAAAGGACAGCGGTGATGACCCTGATGTAACTAACGGAATAAAGGTATTTGCAGCTGTTGCTCTTGCGCAGAAAGGCGTGAAAATAAAAGGCGGAGCCGGAATAGGCAGAGTCACAAAGGCAGGACTTGACCAGCCTGTAGGCGAAGCTGCAATTAATTCTGTGCCCCGAAAAATGATTACGGCGGCAGTTATGGAAATAGCCGAGAAGTACGGCTACTCAGGCGGTTTTGAGGTAACAGTATCAGTACCCGAGGGCGTTGAGCTTGCCGCAAAGACTTACAATCCCCGAATGGGCATAGAGGGCGGCATCTCCATAATCGGAACAAGCGGCATCGTTGAGCCTATGAGCAATACCGCACTCATAGAAACTATACGCACGGAAGCAAAAATGCGCCGTGCAGAGGGACAGAAGAATATGCTGCTGACTATCGGCAATTACAGTGAGAGCTTTGTGCAGGACAAAATGCCCTTTTCACTGGAAAGAAGCGTTACGTGCAGCAACTTTATCGGTGACGCTATAGATATCGGTATCGAGCTTGGTTTCAGTTCAATACTTATCATCGGTCATATCGGCAAGCTTGTAAAGCTTGGAGCAGGCATAATGAACACCCATTCCTCATGGGCGGACGGAAGAATGGAGGTTCTCGTCACCTGCGGACTGCTTGCAGGAGCAGATACAGATACGCTGAAAAAGCTTCCCGACTGTGCTACGGCTGATGCGGCAATGGACATACTTGCAGATGCAGGCTATCTTGAAAAAACACTTGATATACTCAGTCAGCGTATGGACTATTATCTTCGCGGACGAGTAAAGAACGAGATAAAAATAGCCGCACTTGCTTTTTCGTATAAACGCGAGATAAACGTAAAAACTGCTTTTGCAGATGAACTTATAAAGGCAGTTTCGGAGGAAGAAAATGGTTGATTTTGTTGGAGCAGGCTGCGGCGCACCTGACCTTATAACACTTCGCGGTCAGCGGCTGCTCAGTAATGCAGACGTTATAATATACGCAGGTTCACTGGTAAATCCTCAGCTCCTAAGCTATGCCCGTAAGGACTGTGATATATATAACAGTGCCCTCATGCACCTTGACGAGGTAATAGAAGTCATGAAAAAGGCGGAGTCCGAGGGGAAGAATACAGTTCGTCTGCACACAGGAGACCCTTCAGTTTACGGGGCTATACGCGAGCAAATGGACAGGCTTGACGAGCTTGGCATTTCCTATAATGTAACTCCCGGAGTAAGCTCTTTCTGCGGAGCTGCTGCGGCTCTCAGAGCCGAGTACACACTTCCCGACGTATCCCAGACTGTTATACTTACACGCATGGCAGGCAGGACTCCAGTACCCGAAAAGGAAAGCATCGAAAGCCTTGCAGCTCACAGAGCTTCAATGGTCATATTCCTCAGTACAGGTATGCTTGAGGAGCTGTCAAAGCGGCTAATTGCAGGCGGCTACAGCAGTGATACACCTGCGGCGATAGTGTACAAAGCCACATGGGAAGATGAAAAGGTGATACGCTGTACAGTCGGAGAGCTTGCTGAGTCCGCAAAGAAAAACGGAATTACAAAGACTGCACTTATAACCGTAGGGGATTTCCTCGGTGACTCTTATCAGCTCTCAAAGCTCTACGACAAGGAGTTTGAAACTGAATTCAGAAAGGCTGACAAAACATGAATATATCAATATTTTCTGTGACCGAAAACGGCAGACAGCTTTCTCAGCGCGTTGCCGAAATGCTGAGAGGTGAGCACTTCGTCAGCCGATACTGTTTCCATAAGCATACCGATGATGATTCGGCAGTATTCTGGAATATGGGCAGCATGGTAGGCAGACTTTTCCAGCGTTCAGACGCTTTTATTTTTATATGTGCCTGCGGGATAGCTGTAAGGGCTGTTGCACCGTATCTTGGCACAAAAGCAGATGATCCGGCTGTTATAGTTATGGACGACCACGGAAAGTTCGCAATCCCCGTACTTTCGGGACATATAGGCGGAGCAAACTGCCTTGCGGAGATAATTGCCGATTTCGTAGGCGGAACAGCTGTTATAACTACTGCAACAGATGTGGGCGGAAAGTTTTCACCCGACAGCTTTGCCGTTGCAAACGACCTTATAATCACCGACCTTAAAGCCGCAAAGGAGATAGCTGCGGCAGTTATAGACGATGAAAAAATAGGTTTTTCTACGGAATATCCTCACAGCAGCCTTCCTGATGAGCTCACAGCTTTCGGCATATGCCGTACGGGTATCTACGTCGGAAATGATATGAGTGCGAAGCCCTTTGATGTTACATTAAGGCTTCTCCCGAGAAATATAGTGCTTGGTATCGGCTGCAAAAAAGGTACTTCGGAAGCTGATATCGAAAAGGCAGTTCTCGAGACACTTGAACGATATCGTGTTGATATCAGAACGATATCGGAGATAGCTACAATTGATATAAAGAAGAATGAGGAAGGGCTTTGCGCCTTTGCGGAGAAGTATTCACTGCCCCTAAAGACCTATACTGCCGAGGAACTTATGAGCGTCAGCGGAAATTTTGAAAGCTCCGATTTTGTACTTGAAACCACAGGTGCGGACAATGTATGCGAGAGGAGTGCCGTACTTTGCAGCGGCGGAAAGCTTGTGATACATAAGACATCAGGTGACGGAGTAACTGTAGCGGCTGCGGAAAAAGCGGTATATCTTGATTTTGAGAGGAAGATACTATGAAGCTCTATGTAGTTGGTATAGGCTGCGGAAGCAGGAACGGTCTTACTCTCGAAGCTGAGCAGGCAATACTGAACAGTTCGATAATAGTCGGATATACGGTGTATATCGAGCAGATAAAGCAGTTTTATCCCGAAAAGAACTGCCTTTCAACAGGTATGCGTCAGGAAAAGGACAGAGTTGAACTTGCACTGGAAAAGGCTTCAAACGGAGAAATTGTATCACTTGTTTGCAGCGGTGACAGTCAGCTTTACGGCATGGCAGGGCTTGCGATCGAGCTTTCCGAAAACTATCCCGATGTGGAAGTTGAGGTAGTTGCAGGAGTTACGGCTGCACTCAGCGGCGGAGCTGTACTTGGTTCGCCTATGACACATGATCTTGCGATAATAAGCCTTTCCGACCTGCTTACACCTATGGAGAAGATCATAAAAAGACTTAGATGTGCCGCTGAGGGAGATTTCGTCATGGCGATATACAATCCCTCGTCCAAAAAACGAGCCGACTATCTCAGAAATGCCTGCGATATTGTCCTTGAATACCGCCCGTTGGATACGGTCTGCGGCTATGTGCGCAATATAGGCAGGGACGGTCAGGAGAGCCGAGTGCTGACACTCGGTGAACTGCGCGATACGCAGGTGGATATGTTCACGACAGTATTTATAGGCAATTCCGAGACTAAGGTAATAGGCGGAAAAATGGTCACTCCGAGAGGATACCGCAATGTGTGAGCTGCTTATTTTCGGCGGTACTACAGAGGGCAGAGAGCTTGCGGAATTCTGCTGCGAAAATCATATTCTTTCTGCTGTATCGGTGGCTACGGAGTATGGTGCGGAGCTTCTTCCGGAAAGCGAATATCTGCGGAAAATCACAGGCAGGCTTGACAGCAGCGGTATGGAAAAGCTGATGTCGGAACTGAAATGCAAGCGTGTGATTGATGCCACTCACCCCTATGCTACGGAAGTGACCGCGAATATAAAAAAAGCCTGCACAGCAGCAAATACAGCGTATTACAGGCTTTTACGCAGCAGCTCTGAAACTTCGGACTGTAAAAAAGTCAGGGATATGGAGCAGCTTCTGGAATTGCTGAACAGTACGGATAAAACGGTATTGAGTACCCTTGGCAGCAAGGAAATACCTAAGCTTACAGCCATGAAAAACTATGCTGAAAGGCTGTGGGTAAGGGTACTTCCGAATGAGGATATAATAAGGCAGTGCGAGGAAATTGGTATCGCTAAAGAGCGTGTTATAGCGGAAAAAGGTCCGTTCAGCGTTGCGCGGAATATTGAACATTTAAAGCTCAGCGGAGCTGAGATACTTGTGACAAAGGAGAGCGGTGCGGCAGGCGGTTTTCCTGAAAAGACCGAAGCAGCAAAATTGTGCGGAGCTGAACTGCTTGTCATTGAAAGGCCAGCTGAAAAAGGCTATACACTGGGTGAAATTAAGAAAATGATATCAGAATGAGGTGAGCAGGTGAAGGTATATATAATCGGTATCGGAATGGGCAGCGCGAGAACAATGACTTCGGAAGCTTTGGAAGCTGTTAAAAAAGCGGAGTTTCTTATAGGCGCAAGGCGAATGGTCGAGCCGTTCAGAGATATGGGAAAGCCTGTTTTCGAGGAGTACAGAAGTGATGAAATAGTGCGGTATATCAAGGAAAGCGACTGCAAGCGTGCAGCTGTTCTTATGTCGGGAGACTGTGGATTTTTCAGCGGTGCAAAGAAGCTTTCTGAACTTCTTACCGATATCGAAACGGAGTTTATCTGCGGTATATCTTCACCTGTTTATTTTATGTCAAAGCTGAAAAAAGATTGGTCAGACTGCCATTTCGTTAGCCTTCACGGCAAGAACGGAAACGTAGTAAGAAGCGTCTGTTCACATGAAAAAACATTTTTCCTTCTTGGGGGAGATGTAACGGCAGCTGATATCTGCAAAAAGCTAAGCAACTATGGAAAAGGCGATATTTCGGTATATATAGGCGAAGAACTTGGATATCCCAATGAGAAGATAACTGTGGGAAAGCCTTGCGAGCTTACGGAGTACAGTGCAAGCGGATTGAGCGTACTTCTGGTTGAAAATCCCGACTATGAGCGTTTTGTTCAGTGTGGGATAGACGATGAAAAATTCGTAAGAGGAAAAGTACCCATGACTAAAAAAGAGATACGTGCAAATGTGGTCACGGGGCTTGAAATAGGCAAAAATGATGTGTGCTGGGACATAGGATGCGGTACGGGATCAGTGTCTGTGGAAATGGCTTTGATGTGCGAAAACGGAAAGGTCTGCGCAGTGGACAAAAATCCAGAAGCAGTTGGACTTACCCTTGAAAACAGCCGAAAATTCGGCTGTGATAACATTGATACGATCGAGGGTGATGCTGCTGAGATTGTAAAAGAACTTCCTGTGCCCGAATGCGTTTTCATTGGCGGTTCCGGAGGAGAAATGGAAAGCATTATTCAGACTGCACTCAGTAAAAATCGCAATATAAGACTGACTATAACTGCCGTATCTCTTGAAACATTATCGGAGTGTATCAGCATTTTTGATAAGTTTGATTTTGAAGCTGAAATTACGCAGATATCTGTAACAAGAACACGAAAAATCGGAAAACATACAATGATGTCAGCTGAAAATCCAGTATTCATCATAAAAAGGAAACAAACATGAAGAGAATAATGATTGCAGGTACGCACAGCGGCTGCGGAAAAACAACGATCACTTGTGCAATTCTTGCTGCGCTGAAAGCTCGGAAGCTGAATGTGGCTGCGTTCAAGTGCGGTCCTGACTATATAGATCCGATGTTTCATCAGAAAGTGATAGGTGTGGACTCTCACAACCTTGACAGTTTCTTTTGCGACGATGAAACTCTGAAATATCTCATGCATGAAAATAGCATAAACGCTGATATTTCCGTAGTTGAGGGCGTTATGGGATTCTATGACGGAGTGAACGGACGCGGTTCTGCACATTCGGTCTCAATGATAACCGAAACACCTGCTGTTGTCGCCATCGACTGCAAGGGCGCGAGCGAGTCAATAGGTGCGGTCATGAAAGGCTTTCTCAGCTATAAGCAGCCAAACATGATAAAAGGATTCATTTTCAACAGGCTGCCCGAGAGACTTGTACCGCGGATAAAAGAGATGTGCCGTGAACTTGGGACAACGTTTTTTGGCTATATGCCGACAAATAGCTTCACTTTTGAAAGTCGGAATCTTGGACTTGTGACTGCTGACGAAATAGGCGATCTAAAAGATAAGCTTGCTGAACTCAGCACTCTTGCGGAAGAGCATATATTTCTTGACGAGCTAATTGAAGTTTCAGAAGCTTCATTTCCAATTTTCAGAGAGCCAAAATTGCATATTGTTGAGTATAATAACAGACCAATTATTGCTGTTGCGAAAGATGCAGCTTTTTGCTTCGTATATTCGGACAATATTGCTTTGCTCGAAAAGCTCGGCTGCCGTATTGAATACTTCTCTCCGCTGAAAGATAAAAAACTTCCTGATGACTGCTGCGGACTTATTCTCAGTGGTGGATATCCCGAACTGTATGCGGAAAAGCTTTCACAGAACAATGAAATGCTGCAAGCTGTCAGAAGTGCTATTAACAGCGGCATTCCAACGATTGCCGAGTGCGGAGGTTTTATGTATCTCCATGAAAATATCATTTTGGCTGATGATGAAATATTCGGTTTTGTCGGTGCAGTTAAGGGAGATGTTTATTCGACGAAAAAGCTTCAGCGTTTCGGATATGTTACGCTTGAGGCGAAAAAGGATTGCCTTGTATGTGTTGAATCGGACAAAATTGCTGCACATGAATTTCACTATTGGGACAGTACTAACTGTGGTTCGGACTTTATTGCGCGTAAAAGTGACGGCAGGAACTGGGAGTGCGTACACGCCAATAAATCGACATATGCAGGCTTCCCACATCTTTACTTTTATGCTGATGTGAGAATTGCGGAGCGTTTTGTTGCTGCCTGCGCGGAATATGGAGAGAAACATGGACAGAATAAGCAAGATCGTTCGCACTGATAAAAAATTTGCACTTCTTGCACAGGAGCACTGGGACAGTGTTGCCAAGCCGCTTCGCAGTTTTGGTTTATTTGAAGATAATTGGAACAAAATTGCGGCGGTTCAGAAAACAGAGTCACCTGATATTTCTTCACGCGCTGTTGTGGTAATGTGTGCGGATAACGGTGTTGTCGATGAGGGTGTGACACAGACTGATCGTTCTGTGACAAGGATATGTGCTGAGGCTATAGCTTGCGGAAAATCAAATATAAATGCACTTGGCAAGATATATGGAGCGCAGGTCGTTGCTGTTGATATCGGAATTGCTGACGATGTGCAGTGCGAACAGCTTCTCAACAGAAAAGTTGCCTATGGTTCGGACAATATTGCTAAAGGTCCTGCAATGAGCTGTGAAAATGTTTTCAGAGCTGTCGAGGTCGGTATGGACATTGTTCGCGACCTTGCTGAAAAGGGCATAAAGCTTATAGTTACGGGAGAAATGGGCATTGGAAATACGACTCCGACATCTGCGCTTTCTTCGGTTTTGCTCGGACTTCCGCCTGAAGTCGTTACAGGGCGAGGTGCAGGGCTCTCAAGCGATATGCTTGAACATAAAATTGAAGTTGTAAAACGCGCAATTGCCGTCAATTCGCCGTTTTCAGATGATCCCACCGAGCTTATCTCAAAGCTTGGAAGTTACGAGATAGCAGGTATGACAGGGCTGTTCCTCGGCGGTGCGGTCTACGGTGTTACAGTTGTTATTGACGGTGTAATTTCGGCTGTTTCCGCTGTGCTTGCTTCTATGTACTCGGAAGCGTGTACGGACTATATGCTTGCAAGTCATGTTTCTGCCGAGCCTGCGGGACAGGGACTTCTCGAAAAGCTTGGGCTGAAAGCTGTCATTAACGGAGGATTGCGGCTTGGCGAAGGGACAGGCGGTATACTGCTCCTGCCTCTTCTTGACGGTGCTGCGGCAATTTATTATAACTCCCATAAATTTGAAAATTCGGGTATAGAAAGGTATGCTGAACTTAAATGATAACTCTTGTCACAGGCGGTTCAAAGTGCGGAAAATCGCGTTATGCCGAGAAAGTACTGAACCTTTTCAGCGGTGAAAAATACTATATCGCAACTATGTCTCCCGTTGGGAGCGATGCAGAAGAAATTATCATGCGTCACCGAAAAATGCGCGAGGGAAAGGGCTATATCACTGTCGAATGTCAGCGTGATATCTGCAATGCTGACGTTTCTGAAAAAAGCGGAGTTCTCATCGAATGTATGGGAAATCTCTGTGCAAATGAGATATTTGTTGGGAGCAATATTTTCAAGCCTGCGGATAAGATAGTTTCCGATATAAGAGCTCTTTCTGAGAGAGTTTTGGAGCTTATCATCGTTACAAATGAAGTGGGCTGTGACGGTGTGGAGTACTCCGCAGAAACGCTTCAATACATAAGTCAGCTTACTGAGATCAACCGAAAAATAGCTGAATTTGCAGATAATGTCATAGAATGTGTTTACGGTATACCCGTACCGCGGAAAGGGGCGGTCATTTGTTAAAGTCTTTTATTTCGGCGTTCCAGATGTACTCCCGAATCCCTATGCCGAAGGTGGAATGGAATGAAAAAAACAGGCGTTATTCTCTCTGCTTTTTCCCTGTTATAGGTGCAGTTATCGGTGTACTTACAGTGCTTTGGCAGATGCTTTGCGAAGAAGTTGATTTCGGCAATTTTATGTATGCAGCAGTGGTCATGCTGATAAATATTCTTGTTACAGGCGGTATTCATCTGGACGGCTTCTGCGATACCTGTGATGCGAGGGCTTCATGGGGTGATAAGGAGAAAAAGCTTGCCATACTCAAGGACTCACATATCGGCGCATTTGCTGCCATAAAGCTTGGTGTTTATCTTATTGTCTGCACTGCTGCTTTATCTGAGCTTTTCTTCTTTGAGGGAGCTGTTATAACAGGTCTCGGATATGTGCTTTCGCGTTCACTCAGCGGACTTACTGCCATGACTTTAAAGGCTGCCAAAAAAGAGGGAACGCTGCAAAGCTTCACAGAGCCTGCCCATAAGAAAATCAGTGTTTGTGTACTTTCTCTGTTTGCAGTTCTTTCCTGTGCGGCTATGATGTGTATTGACCTTACCACAGGTTTGGCAGTAAGCGCAGCTGCGCTGCTGACAGTGGTTTATTACCGCTATATTTCGTATAAGGAATTCGGTGGTATCACAGGTGATCTTGCAGGTTGGTTTTTGCAGATTTGCGAACTTGTCATCGCACTGACAGCTGCGGTTGTATTTAGGCTTACGGAGGTGGTCTGAACATGAGATTTATCACAGGTGGAGCTTATCAGGGCAAGGCTGAAACCGCCTGCAAGCTATTTGGGATAAAGGCTGATGAGATAATAAGCGGTTTGGACTGCGATATGGAAAAAGTATTCTCGGCAGTATGTATAAGTGACTATCACAGGCTTGTTTCGAGGCTTATGGATATGGGAACTGACCCCGTTGAGTTTACGCAGCGGCTTTGCAGCGAGAACAGCCAATGTATCATCATTATGGACGAGATAGGCTGCGGTATAGTTCCAATGGAAAAGAGGGAGCGTGTATACCGTGAAAACGTGGGACGCTGCGGATGTATCATAGCTGCCGAAAGCGATACAGTAGTGCGTGTAATATGCGGTATTGCGGAGTTTCTGAAAGGAGAAATCTGAGTGAGGATAGATCTTATTCGTCACGGTAAAACAGCAGGAAATACCGAGCTGAGATACATTGGAAGAACTGACGAGCCGCTGGCTTTTTCGGGAATTGCGGAGCTGATGAAAATAGACTATCCTCAGTGCGGAAAGCTTTTTTGCAGTTCCATGAAACGCTGTATACAGACCGCGGAGCTTATATTTCCGTCCGTTGAAATGACGATCTGCGATGAACTGAGAGAGTGTGATTTCGGCGACTTTGAGGGCAAAAATTACATCGAGCTTTCTATGGACAGCCGTTATCAGCGTTGGATAGACAGCGGCGGCGAGGCTGCTTTTCCAAACGGTGAAGCTCCTGCGGACTTCAAAAAACGCTGCATAGACGGATTTATGAAGTGCATTGAGAATGCTGACAAGGACGACCACCTTACATTTGTAGTTCACGGCGGAACTATCATGGCGATACTTGAGCATTTTGCAGTTCCGCATAAGAGCTACTACGACTGGCATATCGCCAACGGTCACGGCTATATCACAGAATTTGACGGAAATAATATTACGGTAACGGAGAAAATATGAATTACATAATTGCGGCATTGCCGCTTGTTATAGCGGCGGTGCTGGACTGTATCCTCGGCGACCCTTACAGCCTGCCGCACCCTATAAGGCTCATCGGTAAGCTCATATCACACCTTGAAGCCTTAGTGCGCAGAAAATTGAGCAATGATCTGCGAAAGGGCGGAGTATTTCTTGCACTGACAGTGATACTTATTTCGGTATCAGTGCCACTTGTGATACTCATTGCTCTGTACTCGATATCCCTGTGGCTTGGAGTTGTAGCAGAGGGCATAATGTGCTATTATCTTGTGGCTGCGAAGTGCCTCAGAGATGAGAGCATGAAGGTATATCGTGCGACTGAAAAAAATGACATCGAGGGAGCGCGAAAGGCTGTTTCAATGATAGTCGGACGTGATACGGCAGTCCTCGACAAAGAGGGCATAATAAAGGCTGCTGTGGAGACTGTTGCGGAGAATACTTCCGACGGCGTTACAGCTCCCATAATGTATATGTCACTGGGTGGAGCTGTCCTCGGAGCGTTTTATAAATCCGTAAATACTATGGATTCAATGATAGGCTACACAAATGAAAAATACGCTGATATAGGACGTTTTGCTGCGAAGTTCGATGATGTTCTGAACTATTTTCCCTCACGTCTGACAGCTCTTGCAATGGTGATGACTGCGCCTTTTATCGGACTCAGCGGAAGGGACTCCTACCGCATATGGATACGTGACGGACGAAAACACGCAAGTCCTAATTCAGCTCAGACAGAAGCAGCCTGCGCAGGTGCTCTCGGAGTTCAGCTTGCAGGCGATGCATATTACTTCGGGGAGCTCCATAAAAAGGAGTTCATCGGCGACAGGAAACGCCCGATCGAGAACGAGGATATACGCCGTGCAAACAGGCTCATGTATGCAAGCTCTGCTCTTGTATTTGCGGCTGCTATTGCAGTCAGATGTGTTATTGTGGGAGGTATCTTATGCTGAACGGAAAACACGGCGGCAATGACCTTTCACTGGATATACAGCATGATTTCTCCGCAAATCTTTCCCCACTTGGAATGCCTGAAAGTGTACGTCAGGCGGCTGCTGATGCAGTAGCTTTTTCGGACGTATATCCCGATCCGTCATGCAGAAAACTACGTGAAATGCTTTCGGAAAAGCATGGCATTTCGGCTGATAATATGGTCTGCGGAAACGGTGCTGATGATCTTATTTACCGCACTGTTTCTGCGCTAAAACTGAAAAATGCGCTCATAGTTTCGCCTGCGTTCAGCGAGTACAAAAAGGCACTTGCCGAAAACGGCTGCGAGGTCTATGAATACATTCTTTCCGAGGAAAAAGAATTTGAAGTTACGGAAGAGATCGTCTCTCATATCAGCGGTCATGATATGGTATTTCTGTGTACTCCCAACAATCCAACTGGCAGAGCTATCGAACCTGATATACTCTCAAGAATATCCCGTGAATGTGAAAAAAATGCCGCTTTTCTCTTCTGTGATGAAAGCTTTATTGGCTTTATGGACAATGCAGAAAAGTTTTCAGCTATGAACTGCATGAACGATAAAACTATTATTCTTATGTCCTTCACAAAGCTGTATGCAATGGCTGGCTTGCGGCTTGGATACGTAGTTTGCGGAGATAAGTGCATTGCGGAAAAGATAGCCTGTACGGGGCAGTACTGGAGCGTTTCCACACCTGCACAGGCAGCAGGTATAGCTGCTTTAGATGAAGAAGAATATGTCCGCAAAGCGGCTGAGCTTGTGAAAAATGAAAGGGAATACCTGGAAAAAGAACTGCATATCCTCGGGATAAAAAGCTATCCCTCAGATGCGAATTTTATCCTGTTCAGAGCTGATAAAAATCTCGGAGAGCGTATGCTGAAAGAGAAGATACTTTTGCGCTGCTGCGATGACTACAGTGGACTTGACGGCAGCTTTTACCGAATGGCAGTAAAAAAACACGAAGAAAATGAAGTATTGGTTTCCGTGCTCAGGAGGTGCGTCAATGGCTAAGGCAATAATGATACAGGGTACTATGTCCAACGCAGGAAAGAGCTTTTTTGCGGCTGCACTTTGCCGCATTTTCAAGCAGGACGGCTATTCCTGCGCACCTTTCAAATCCCAGAATATGGCACTTAATTCCTACATAACCTCTGACGGCTGCGAGATAGGCAGGGCGCAGGCTATGCAGGCAGAAGCCGCAGGCGTTGAGCCGTCGGTGCTGATGAATCCTGTGCTTTTAAAGCCCACTACTGACTGCGGTTCGCAGATAATCGTCAATGGAAAAGCTGTGTGCAATATGACCGCCGCTGAGTACTTCAAACGCAAGCGCGAGCTTGTGCCGCAGATAATGGAGTCCTATAATGCACTTTCGGCTGCGCATGATATCATCGTTATCGAGGGGGCAGGCAGTCCTGTGGAGCTCAATCTTAAATCCGATGATATCGTGAATATGGGTATGGCAGAGCTTGCGAAAGCTCCTGTACTTCTGGTGGGAGATATAGACAGAGGCGGCATTTTTGCCCAGCTTCTTGGCACTCTCAGTCTCCTTGAAAAGCAAGAGCTTGATATGGTAAAGGGACTTGTGGTGAATAAGTTCAGAGGGGATATATCACTGTTTGACAGCGGCAGAGATATACTTGAGCAGCGCGGCGGAAAGCCTGTTCTCGGAGTCGTTCCGTATCTCCGTTGCGACATCGAGGACGAGGACAGCCTTTCACGAAAACTCGACAGCAAAAGCAGTAAAGGAATTATTGACATAGCTGTAATTAGGCTGCCGAAAATATCAAATTTTACCGACTTTGATGTGTTCGCTCAGTATGACGGCGTGGGTGTAAGATATGTAACGAAGTACGAGGAGCTTGGTACTCCTGACATGATAATAATCCCTGGTACTAAGAGTACCATTGCTGATATGAAATGGCTGCGTGAGAGCGGTATGGAAATGGCTGTAAAACGATGTGCTGAAAAGTGCGTTCCCGTCTTTGGTATATGTGGCGGTTTTCAGATGCTTGGTGAAAGCATATCCGATCCCCTCGGAAGTGAAGGCGGCGGAAGTATACGCGGTATGGGAATGCTGAAATGCAGTACCGTATTCGGCTCGGAAAAGGTACAGACTCAGACAGAAGGGAATTTCTGCAATATCAACGGATTTTGGGACTTCTTCAGCGGGGCGGAGTTCAGAGGATACGAGATACACATGGGAACTACGGAAAGCGAAAGCCCTGAACTTCTGGACTGCGGCGGTGCTTATGAGGGTAATGTCTGCGGCTGTTACATACATGGTATATTCGACAGTCAGTACGTCTCGGAAAGACTTGTCAGACATCTCTTTGAACGTAAGGGTATCGCTTATCGCGGCGGTACAGTCAGCAGAGAAGAATACAAGCAGTCACAGTTTGATATGCTTGCTGACGGAGTTCGAAGAAGTATTGATATGGATATGCTTTACAGGATAATAGAGGAGGGGATATAATGGAGCTTGAATACGTTCTTCCTCAGGATATCGAACACAGAAGCTTCGAGATAATAGAGTCTGAGCTGGGCGACAGAAAGCTACCTGAGGATATACGTCCAATAGTTATGAGAGCTATACATACTACAGCGGATTTTGATTACTACGACAATATGTACTTTTCCGAGGGTGCTGTTCAGAAAGCACTTTCTGCACTTTCCGAGGGGGCTGTAATAGTTACCGATACCAATATGGCAAAGTCGGGCATAAATAAAACTGCACTTGGTAAGCTTGGCTGTACGGTGGAATGTTTCATGGCTGACAGTGACGTGGCGGAGACGGCTTCTGCAAACGGTACGACCCGTGCTGTTGCGTCGGTGGACAAGGCTGCAAAGCTTGGCAAGCCTGTTATTTATGCAGTTGGAAATGCTCCTACTGCACTTATAAGACTTCGCGAACATATCGACGCAGGCAGCTTCGTGCCGCGGCTGATAATCGGCGTTCCTGTGGGATTTGTGAATGTTGTGCAGTCCAAGGAGCTCATAATCGAAAGCGGTATCCCTTGTATCGTTGCAAGAGGCAGAAAGGGCGGCAGCAATGTTGCTGCGGCTATCTGCAATGCTCTTTTGTATATGGCAACTGGGAGAGAACAGTGATTTAACACTGCGATGAAAATGTGCTTCTGTAAAAGGGGCAAAAAACGTAAAAATTCAATGGGAAACCGTTGATTATCAAAAAAAAATTTTTTGATTTCTCTGTTTTGCATAAAATCAATATATTATTTTGTTCGTATCCGACAAAAGAATAAATCACTCAGCTGTGCATCTGCACAGCTTTTTATTTTGCGTCAAAAACAGTGCATATCCGACAGCTGACTTCGACATATCACGCGCCAAAGATGTGGTATAATCCTTTGTATATTTTGCGAGGTGATGTGTGATGATAAATATAAAAAAACTCAGAGAATGGCAGCATTTTTCCTTTGCGTTTTTCTTTTCGGTATGTGCGGCGGCTGGCTTTGTACTGTCGGGAGCAAAGGTGGGCGGAGTTGCTTCATTTGCGGATATTTCTTTAGCAGGAGCAGTTGGACTTCCGTACTCGGCTGCGGTATTTACAGGAAGCATGGTGCGCTGCATCATAAGCGGCACAGTCGGCAGGAATATAGTAAAGCTTTCGGCATCTGCACTTATCGTTATAATCAAGATGTTCCTTGAACCGAAAAACGATGAGAAGCTATGCGGTATCAATACAGGCGTGAGCGTACTTATTTCGGGTGCGGCTGTTTCAGCTGTTATAGGCGAGCTTCCGCAGAAGCTGCTTTTTTATGCTTTTTACGGTGCGCTTGCAGGCTTTACAGCATATTCGGCGGCAAGGTTTATTATGGACTTGAAGCACAAGAAAGTCATAGACGTTTCTAACAGCGGCGGATTTTCATGTGCAGTTGTATACATAGTGGCGGTATCATCACTGTGCGGAGCTGATGTTCCCGTAGTGAATGTGGGTGTAGTTATCGGCGCAGCCGTAACGCTGACGGGTGCATATTTTTACGGTCAGTCAGGTGGAGTCATATGCGGTGCGCTGACGGTCTGCGGAGCATTTCTTTCATCTTCCGAAGCAGGAATGGGAATAGTGCTTCTGCCTGCCTCGGGACTTCTCACGGGATATATGCGCAGACAGAAACCATTTACGGCGGCAGCTTTTTTTGCAGGGATAAGCTTTGTATTTACAGTGCTTACAGGACTTACTGTGAACAGCGTCGGCGGCATTATTGATATTATATGCGCGTCAGGTATTTTTATTCCTGCTGCATCGGTATTTTCTGATAAATGGGTAAGGACTGACGGGAAAGATACTTCTCTGACGGATATGATAAACACAAGAATGAGTTTTCTTTCCGAGACTGTGGGAGAGCTGAGAAGAGAGTCGGAAAGAGTTTCACAGATGCTGTCAAAAAGCTGTGATACTGTGAATGAAATAGAGGAAAATTCGGCAGAGGTGTGTTCGCTATGTTATCGCAGACCTTTCTGCTGGAAGTCAGATAAGGGCAACACATACCGCGGATTTGCGAAGCTTGCGGAAATGGGAGAGTTTGCGCAGGAGAGCTTTCCGCAGGAGCTTGCGGACTGTCTGCACAAGGAGAAGATCGAGGAAGTATTTGTGAAAAGTGCAAGAGAAAAGGCGGCTGCAAAGCTTATGGAAATGCGCTTTTCCGAGAGCCGTGAACTATTGCATGAACAGATGCTCATAACCGAGGATATCATAAGGTCAACAAGTGAGAAACTGGATATACGCTGTTCGGAAACTGTGGGGAGGAGCATAAGGCTCAAACTGGAAAAATTCGGCTTTGTGATCTCATCAGTGATAGCCTATTACAACAGCCGCAGCAGGCTTATTGCGGAGGTGTATTTCAAAGCTGAAAATGCTCCCGAAAACGGGACTAGGATATGCGATCTTATTGCAGACGAGCTGCATCTGAATATGTCTTGCACTGAGCTGATACGCTCGGGAAATGAAATGCGCATAAGGGTATACGAAAGACCGCGCTACAGCATGGAGGTATATGTTTCGTCATCATGCGCTGATAATTCGGCTGCAAACGGTGATACTTATACTGTGTTCACAGACGGTGCAGGCATGGGATATGTTGTGCTGTCCGACGGCATGGGAACAGGTAAAAATGCAGCTATGGAATCGCGTATGGTAGCAGGACTTTTCCGCAGACTTGTAAGCGGCGGAGTAAGCGTAGCGTCAACGGTAAAGCTGATAAATTCGTTCATGGTAACGAAGTCACGGGAGGAGAGCTTTGCAACTCTTGATGCGCTGTGCGCAGACCTTGATGACGGCAGCCTTACGGTGATAAAGTCAGGTGCTGCGGCAACACTTATACGCCACGGTGGGAACGTACTGAAAATAACCGCACCCACTTTCCCCATAGGCATATATGAACACTCCGAGCTGTTTGCAAGGGAGTGCGAATTTGAAGCTGGGGATATAGTGATAATGTTTTCGGACGGCATATCCGAGAACGCTTATCCGTTCATAAAAGAGCTTCTCATGGGCGGTGATGATATAAAACATATCGTGGACGAAATTTGCACAAAAGCTTATGTTTTCAATCAGACCATACACTCAGATGACGTTACGGTAATAGCTTTCAGATTAAAAGAGTAAATGAGATTGTTAACAAAATATTAACTCAAATGTCATACAGCATAGGCGAAACAAGGTCAATAGCTGTGCAATTTGTCAAGAGCGTAGGAGAAAACCTCAAAATAAATATGTCAAATTGCACTAATTAGATATGGCAATATTAGCATAACCTATAAAATTTATGTGCGTTTTTCAAAAAAGCTTGAATAATTCTGCTGATTCTGATAAAATGTATTATAGCAAAGGAGGCTGAATTATGTCTGTTAATAAAAATAACAATCTTAACGATTTTCCGCTGTACCTTTTTTACCAGGGAAAAAACTATGAAGCATATAAATTTTTTGGCGTTCATTCTAAGAAAAAGGGAAGAAGCAAGGTTTTCACTTTCAGAGTTTGGGCTCCTAATGCTGTAAGCGTATCTGTTGTAGGTGATTTCAACAACTGGGACAGAACGCAAAATAAAATGTCGCTTATCTCAGACGGTATCTGGGAGGCTGATATCCCGGGACTTAAACAGTTCGATGCTTATAAATACAGCATCGAAACTAAGGACGGCAGGATCATCATGAAAGCCGATCCTTATGCTCATCATTTTGAGACGCGTCCCGGCACAGCTTCAAAGATATACGAGAGCGATTACAAATGGGAAGATGACAAGTGGTTTGAAAATAAAAGTTCTGTGAGCATTTACAAAAGCCCTATGAATGTCTATGAGGTACATCTCAGCTCGTGGAAGAATTACGGCGAAGAGATATTCCTCGATTATGAAACATTCGCAAAGGAAATAATCCCGTATCTCAAAAAAATGTCATATACTCATGTAGAGTTCATGCCTCTTACGGAGTACCCTTACGACGGCTCGTGGGGATATCAGGTAACAGGTTACTTTGCGCCTACTTCGCGCTATGGTACTCCCGATGATATGAGAAAGATGATAGATATGTTCCATGCCGCAGGGATAGGCGTTATCCTCGACTGGGTGCCTGCACATTTCCCTAAGGACGAAGCAGGTCTTTATGAGTTCGACGGCGGCTGCTGCTACGAATACACAGATGACCGCAAGAAGGAGCATAAGGCATGGGGAACGAGAGTTTTCGATTACGGAAAGGCTGAGGTATGCTCATTCCTTATTTCAAGCGCAAATTACTGGTTTGACGAATTCCACGTAGACGGTCTCAGAGTCGATGCTGTAGCATCTATGCTCTACCTTGACTATGACAGACGTGAGGGCGAGTGGGCAGCCAATATCTACGGCGGCAACGAGAACCTTGAAGCTGTGGAGTTCCTCAAGCATCTCAATGAAGCTGTTTTTCTCAAACACCCCGACGCACTTATGATCGCCGAGGAGTCAACGGCATGGCCGCTGGTTACCAAGCCTACCGATTTAGGGGGACTCGGATTTAATTTCAAGTGGAACATGGGCTGGATGAACGATATGCTCAGCTATATGTCTCTTGATCCGATCTATCGTGCATTCAACCACGATAAACTTACATTCTCGTTTTTCTATGCATTTTCCGAGAACTATATCCTGCCTATCTCACATGATGAGGTAGTACACGGAAAATGCTCCATGATAAACAAGATGCCCGGGGAATATGAGCAGAAATTTGCTTCATACCGTGCTTTCCTTGCTTATATGATCGCACATCCCGGCAAGAAGCTTTTGTTTATGGGACAGGAATTCGGTCAGATGAAGGAATGGGATTACAAGTCTCAGCTTGACTGGGAGCTGCTTGGAACAGATTCGCACAAGAGTCTGCTGAAGTTCTCTGAAAAGCTGAATAAATTCTATATTGATAATCCTCCTCTCTGGCAGAATGACGATACATGGAACGGCTTCAGCTGGATATCCAATGACGATTACAAGCAGAGTATCATCTCTTTCAGACGTATCGACGACAATGGCGACGAGATAATAGCTGTATGCAATTTCGTTCCTGTAGAACGCCGCGATTACAGGATAGGCGTTCCGCAGAAGGGAAGATACAAGCTTATATTCAATACAGATGCTGTAGAGTTCGGCGGCTCGGGCATTACCGAAACAACGTTCAAGTCGGATAGTGTGCCCATGCATGGACATGATAACAGTATCTCAATGACCCTCGCCCCTCTCTCGGTGATATATCTTAAATTCTCACCTGTGAAAAAGCGAGAGCCAAAGGCTGTAAAGACAGAGACTGCGAAAACTCCGGTCAAGAAGCGCACAGCTTCAACAGCCAAAACTTCTGTAAAGTTGGCAAAGGCGGCTGACAAGACAGAAAAGACAAAGGCCACGGCAAAGAAAAAGACTTCTGCCAAGGCAAAATAAATTCCATTATGTTTTTTACTATCCAGGAGGAAAAATATGTATACTAAAAAAAGAGTCGTTGCAATGCTCCTTGCAGGCGGTCAGGGCAGCAGACTATATGCACTGACCAAAAATGTTGCAAAGCCCGCAGTACCATACGGCGGCAAATATCGTCTGATAGATTTTCCACTCTCAAACTGCACCAACTCAGGCATTGATACAGTTGGTGTTCTTACACAGTACCAGCCGCTGGTACTGAATGAATATATCGGAAGCGGACAGCCATGGGACCTTGATAAGATGAACGGAGGCGTACACGTTCTCCCGCCTTACGAGACTCAGGCAGGTGCTTCATGGTATGAGGGCACAGCTAATGCTATCTACCAGAATATGCGCTTTATCGAGCGTTATGATCCTGAGTATGTTGTCGTTCTCGGCGGTGACCATATCTACAAAATGGATTATTCAAAAATGGTGGATTTCCACGTTGAAAACGATGCGGACTGTACTATCTCCGTAATTGATGTACCAAAGGCTGAGGCATCACGTTTCGGCATAATGATCTGCGATGAAAAGAAGCAGGTAACAGATTTCGTTGAAAAGCCGAAGGTGCCAAAGTCCACACTGGCTTCAATGGGTATCTATGTATTCACATGGGAGAAGCTCCGCAAATACCTTATCGAAAACGAAAACGAAGCTAACGCAAAACGCGAAAAGGGTGAGCCGTGGTCAAAGGACTTCGGAAAGGATATCATCACATCTATGCTTCGCGACAAGCAGAGACTTTTCGCTTACGAATTCGAGGGCTACTGGAAGGACGTAGGAACTCTCGATTCGCTCTGGGAAGCAAATATGGACCTTCTCAGCCCGAGTGTTCCTCTTGATCTTTATGATCCGAACTGGAAGATATATTCACGTAACAGCAATATGCCTCCGCAGTATGTAGGAGATAATGCCTGCATTGAAAACTCAATGATATCAGAGGGAAGCACTATCGACGGAACTGTTGATTTCTCCATACTTTTCTCGGGCGTTACTATCGAAGCAGGTGCTTCTGTAAACTATAGTATCGTTATGCCCGGAACTGTTATAAAATCGGGTGCTGTTGTAGAGTATGCAATAATCGGAAGCGACAGCGTTATCGAAAATCGCGCTCATATCGGATCAAGTCCTGAAAGCATTGAGGACAAGGATAAATGGGGCATTGCCGTTGTCGGAAATAACGTGACTGTTTCGGCTGAAAAGGTAGTCGAGCCAAAACAGATCATCGGCGAAAATATCTGACGGAGGAATGTTACTATGAGTGTTAATTATAATGTTTTGGGACTTATCTTTGCAAGTATGCATGATTCTTATGTCAGTGAGCTGACTAAGAGGAGAACTATGGGTTCTATCCCATTTGGCGGACGTTACAGACTGATAGATTTTCCGCTTTCAAACTTCGTTCATTCGGGAGTTTCCGAGGTGGGTGTCATCACAAAGTCGAATTACGGTTCTCTCCTCGATCATCTCGGCTCAGGACGTGACTGGGATCTTTCACGTAAAAAGGGCGGACTTCATCTTCTGCCGCCGTACAGTCAGACAGGCGGTATCTATAACGGCAGACTGGATGCGCTGAATAATATATGGGGATATGTTGAGCATTCAAATGCCAAATATGTCATCATGTCGAACTGTGATGTAGTTACTACACTCAACTTCAATCCTGTGCTCAAGCAGCATATGGATACAGAGGCTGATATCACTCTGGTGTACAGCAGAGGATTATATAACTGTGAAAAGGACAACTGCACAACAGTTCTCGAATTCGATGATGAGAACAGATTAAAGGACGTTCTTGTTGATCCGCAGATAACAGGCGAGTGCAATATCTGGCTTGAAATGTGCATCGTTACAAAGGACTTTTTAAAGAAGATCGTATCCGATGCAGCAAGCCGCAACCAGTACAGCTTTACCCGTGAGATACTTCAGCGAAAGAAGGATGAATTCAAGATAATGGGCTATAAGCATGAGGGATTCTTCACAAGGATAGACAGTATCCAGGAGTACTATGCAGCCAACAGGCTCCTTCTTGATCCTGCAAAGAAAGATGCACTTTTCCAGAAAAATATGCCTGTTCTTACAAAGATAGGTGATAACGGACCTGTAAAATACGGTCTTGAGTCAAATATAAAGGATTCACTCATTGCAGACGGCTGCGTCATTGAAGGTACAGTAATCAATTCTATACTGTTCCGAGGCGTTAAAGTCGGAAAGGATTCAGTGGTCAAGGACTGCGTACTCCTTCAGGGAACAAAGGTAGGAGAAAATTGCAGCATCGCATCGGTAATAACCGATAAAAACGTTGAGATAAGCAACGAAAAGGTGCTTACAGGCTCTGAGACATATCCGCTATATATAGGAAAAGGCGGTAAGATCTGACGGCGGTGATAATATATGAAAATACTATTTGCTGCCAGTGAAGCTGTACCTTTTGCAGCTTCGGGCGGACTTGCAGACGTAGTAGGTTCACTTCCAAAAGCAATAAAATCAAAAAGGCATGACTGCAGGGTGGTCATACCTCTGTATAAATCTATCGCTCCCGAATTCCGCGATAAAATGGTATTCCTTACGAATATTACAGTTGATGTTTCATGGCGTAAGCAGTACTGCGGTATATTTATGGCGATAAAGGACGGAGTAACTTACTATTTCATTGATAATGAGTATTATTATTCAAGAGAAGGACTTTATGGATTTTATGACGACTGTGAGAGATTTGTTTTCTTTGACAGGGCTGTGCTTGAAATGCTGAAGTACATTAATTTTACTCCCGATATCATCAACTGCAACGACTGGCAGACTGCGCTGATACCTGTGTATTACAATGTTTATTACAAGTATCAGCAGGGATATGATGGTATCAAGATCGTTTATACCATACACAATATAGAGTATCAGGGCAAATACGGAAAGGAAGTTCTCAGCGAACTCATGGGTATCCCTATGTACAATGCAGGACTTATCGAGTACGACGGCTCTGTCAATATGATGAAGGGGGCTATCGAGACAAGTGACATGATAACAACGGTCAGCCCAAGCTATGCGTGGGAGATACTTGACCCGTGGTATGCTCATGGTCTCGACAGGATACTCGTTACCAAGCAGTATAAGCTGCGCGGTATAATGAACGGTATTGATACAAAGCTGTATGATCCTGATAAGGATAAAATGATAGCAGAGAACTACTCTTCCAAAAAGCTGGACGGCAAGAAAATATGCAAGGAAGCTCTCCTTGCAGAGCTTGGCATCGCACCGGGAGATGAACCTGTTATAGGTATAGTTTCACGTTTCGTAAAGCATAAAGGAATTGATCTCATAAGATGCGTATTTGAGGAGATCGTGCGCAGCGGCGTAAAATTCGCGATACTTGGTAGCGGCGAGAAGATATACGAAGATTTCTTCCTCGAAATGGCTGCAAGATATCCTGATAAAGTTTCGGTGACAGTTGGATTTAATCCCGAGCTTTCGCATAAGATATATGCGGGAGCGGATATGTTCCTCATGCCGTCACAGAGTGAGCCCTGCGGACTTGCACAGATGATAGCAATGAGATACGGAACTATCCCCATAGTCCGTGAAACAGGCGGATTAAGAGATTCTGTACGAGATAACGGCGGTGAGAACGGAAACGGTTTCACATTCAAGACGTATAATGCAAACGATATGCTTGATGCTGTGAAACGTGCCCGTCGTGATTATGAGGATAAACAGGTATGGGAAGAACTTGTTATACGTGCTATGGAGTGCGATCACAGCTGGTCGTCATCGGCTGAGCTCTATATTGATACGTATAAGCAGCTTCTTGCAGCAGAGTAATATTGACAGCACCTCAGCAATGGGGTGCTGTTGTTTATAAGTTGTGATTTTATATAAAAAAGTTCTTGAAAAATTCATAAAATTTGATTTGACAAATCCTCAAAAGGGTGTTATAATATAATCACTGTCCGGCAAGGAGCTGTTGAAAAGCAGCGGTTGAGAGAAAAAGTTTTTTGAAAAAATTCGAAAAACCTCTTGACAAGTCTGAAGGAAAGTGATATAATATTAAAGCTGTCTCGCAAGAGATGGTAAACAGCATCTTGAAAATTGAACAATGCGAATAAGAAAAGTAACGACCCTTGAGATTTC